>Ga0183099_1000077_pt2 | contig 35355 bp, 36 predicted proteins | sample Biomet1_FD_127788 | JGI IMG/M metagenome (GOLD analysis project Ga0183099, IMG submission 127788) | Microbial communities from bioreactor (seeded with anoxic lake sediment) at LBNL, California, USA - Biofuel metagenome 1 | ecosystem: Engineered > Bioreactor > Anaerobic > Unclassified ... | reverse complement strand
TCAAAATGACAAAGAACGTTTTAGGCTTAATGAGCCAAATTTGTTTAATTCTTAATAACGTCCCAATTTTAATGGGACACTAGTGATTTTAAATGAAAGAAAGCGACTGATTAGAGTCGCTTTCCGAAATAATGCATCATTATTGTTCAGGATGGCTAGACCTTAATAAATGATGATCAGTCATTGTATAATCTGGATATTTAATTTCCCTAAATATATATCATTTTTGCCCTTCTAGAAATTTATCAACAGCATTAATATCAATATCCTCTAATCCTTTACACTTTTTGTATAAAAAATTTGATAGTATAAAGAAATTTTCTTTTCCTGCAATAAGATACATCAAAGATTGGATAATCTCTAAACAACCATTTATGCCCACATCGGTCAAGTATCCGCCTTTTCTTGCTTTATTGAGGTAACAGTTTAGAGCATCGTTAATAAGCATAATGTTGTTCTCAATAGTATTTATTGTGTCGCAGGTTCTCGATATCGTATCGTAATAATTATCCAAATCGCAAAGTGGCACCTGATCTTCATTCACTAAACCTTTTAAATAATTTAGTTTTACATCTCTAATAGCTAGTATTTCTTTTTTCTCTTCTTCGGTAATTGTTGTTCTCATGGTCTGGTACAATTTATTTATATGATTGATTTTTTGTTGTTTGATCAGATCTTCAGGTAATAATATCTGAAGATCTGATCAAGAGAATTTTTAGAGGTTTGCTCTGGGCTATTTATTCAAATTATATAACCCTTGCAATGGAGTTATCCCTGAGTAAATGAGCGGCTACATCAAAACTGATGGTAACGATTGAAATGGATTGTTCGGCCTTAGAATACGGGTCTGTGATAATCCAAACGCTGTCATATAGACCTATGACAAGGTCTGACCAGTTGCCTGCTGCCAAACCAACGGACGCATTGGAAACAAGTGCGGGGTATCCGGCAATGTTGTTTCCCTCCATGACATGCCTGCCAACCGTTTCGACCTTTCTCAAAGTTTGGGCAATTTCGGCGTTAAGGATAAACGAGCTTACGGGGGCGTTTGCGGCCTCAACTGAGTGTATAAGGTCAATCATACCGGCGTGTGTTGCCGTAATTGCAGCGGCACCCGCGAAGATACCTGCGGGCTTTGTTGTGGTGCTTGCTGAACCCAAAACGGCTTTTTCAATCTCCACCGACATGGCAGATGTGGCAAGGTTAATGAGGAACTTATCAACGCTTGGCTCTGTCTGCTGTAATAGCAGATTGGACACCTCAAACTGTGCAATGAGTGTGTGAGGGGCTAACTTGGTATAGGCGAAAGAAACGTCTTCACCTGTTTCGTCCTTCCAATGTGCAGGATTGTCTGATGCAACTGGTAGAACATAATCCTTAGTGGGGTCTAATCCGTCCATGATGGTTGCTCCGGCCTTTGCCAGTACAAGATTTTCCAGCAATGGAGATACGATTGACAGGGCTTCCTGTCCGGTCTGAAGTGAAAGAGCACTTCGCATTTCTCTGCCGCCTTTTGACTTGTCGGCGTCAAGAATGATTGATCTGAAATTGATTTTTTCGTTCATTTTTTGGTTTTATTTGGTTATTTGTTTGGCTTGGATTTCTTAATCCTCACCGTTATTTCTTCTTAGTTTGGCAACTGAATGCTTTTCCAAAATCTTGTTGATTTCGGCCTCTTCTTCCTTTGTGGCGGCTCTTCGCTCACCCGTCCTTTTGTCTTTTAAGAAGTACTGTTTCATAAATTAAATGTTGGTGAATGAGATATAATCTTCAATTAATGCTTCCCCATTTTCCACGAAGGCCATAGGGTTAAACCTGCCGGAAGCTTCTGCAACCTGTTCGATTAGGTCGATGTCGGATTTTTGCGTGTCGGTAAGTTCGATGGTGCATTCTTTTTCGATCAACATATCGAGTTTTTGGGTGTTGATTTTGGTGTTTTCCCAAATATCAGGCATCTGTTTTTGATTTTCGAGTGCCTTTAATGCCTCCAGCAGATAACCGATTTTCCGGGCATCTTCCTCGATTTTGGTCGTATCTCTGCCCGATCGATTAGCGTTCTCAAATATGGCCTGCGTGGCGCTCTGGGCTAGTACCGCCTTGGATCCAATTGAATTAACTATCCCCTTGGTTAATAAGGCCTTTTCAAGGTTATTTACATCGATTTTCGTTTCATCGACAAGGATCAAAATTCTATTAATTAATCCTTCAAGTCGATTAGCTTGCGTGCGGATATTAGCCGCTCTGTCTTTTAAAAAGTAGGTTTTCATTTCTGGTTTGAATTAAAATTAGTTATCATTAGTGAGATGATTGTTTTGCAAATATATCATATGTAATATTTGATTCCAAGCATTTTGTAAAAAAATTCTCATTTATAGTATATTTTATTATAATCATTGTCGCAAATGGTATTTTTGCTATATTTGCCCCAAATAAATCATGTCATACATGAAATACCGGATTAAAGAACTTTGTAAGGATAAAGGGATTACATTCCAAGATTTAGCCAAACGAATTGGATCATCGCAAGCTAGTATTAGTAGGATAGCATCTGGGAATAATACAACTACTGAGACCTTGGAAAAGATCGCTTTTGTTCTTGGTGTTTCCATTAACGAACTCTTTGCGGATAATCCCTCCACGGATACGGTCACTTGTCCCCATTGTGGTGGAATAATCCGCATTATTAAGGCATAAAAAAATCTATTTTCAACCACTTTAGTCATATTTTGGCTGCATTTTCGAAAGAATTTGCAGCTTTTTTGTTGGAATTTTTACAAATTTCTGATTCCATTTTTTGATCACCTTTTTGTTACGAAAAGCCAGAAATAATCATGTCTTGAGATATTTTTATTTTTCCGATGAAAACTATTAACAATGCGAATATTTTTAACATTTCAGAATTTTCTAAAAAAATGCCGTGTGTGTGAGCTCGACCGAGTTGTGGTTTCGGCGTCTAAAACCGGAACAATTTGACCCCTATACCCCCCTGGCTTAACTTCGTATTAATTAACAACACACCAAAACCCCACAAATCAATGATTAATGGTCTAAAATCGCTTAAAGAAGCAGCGTTTTGGTGTGTTTGAACTCATTTAATATCTGGTTTTAGAGGCTTATTTTTTCAATTTCAGCCAAGTATATGTCTGGGTTTGCGGCAAGATAAGCCCCTAGCTCCGTTGCCATCTTTGCGGGGTCAGGTTTGATTCCAACGCGTGTCAAGTCCAGTCTGTCTGCATCGAAACAGGTATCAATTAACGGATCGCCACACCTCAGCATCCTTGTATGATTTTCACATGCAAAACACAACCTATAGACAATATTGTCTTCCACTCCATGGAAGAGTGAACCAGCATATTCCTTTATCAATTTTGAAGCCCGTAAGCCATGCTCCGGATCGTATCCATCATTTTCTCTGCACATATCATGCAAATAGGCAAAGCCACATAACACTTGTAAATCTGCCCCCGTTTTTTCTGCTAAAAGGACAGCATTTCTTTCTACACGTTGCCAATGCGATAATCCATGAATGTCACTCGGTTTCGCGCGATTTATCGCAAAACTCTTTATAATTTCAAATTGGGCTTTTTGCGAATCGATAGTCTGCTCCTTGTGCATTATACTGTCGTATTTAGTTCTTTTCTCTGTTAAGAATTTATCTCCATACAAGCTTGGGTTATCCATTGCCTTATCATATAAATCCAATAGTTCTGTGCATTGTGGATATTTCTTTTTGATAAGTTCTTCAGGCTTTATTATTCCTAGAATGTTGCACTCTGAAAAAGCTATTTCGTTATTGCCTTTGTATAAAACATTGCGTTTATCGACTTCTAGTTCAAGAATTACTTGATCCTTTATTGAGTTGTCTATGGTGTTGGATATTTTATTTCTAACAATTGATTCAAGTTGTCCAATTGATATATCCCTGCAGCCACACATATCTAGCGTATACCCATAGATACCAAAACCACTTTTTGTACTGACAGCCTTACTGTCATAATCCCAAACGTTTCCTATAATACATGGCGAAGCGTTTCCTCTGTTACGCCGGTAGACTATGATTTGGTTTTCAGGTTCAATAGAAAATGGCTCAGATAAAAACTCTAAGCCTGTTTTATTCCAACCTTTAATATCGGATAGTTCATCTGTTATTATGCCTGTTGTATCGATATTCCCGATATTACTATCGCTTGCTTGAAACACGTGCAAAATACTTTGCTGAATTGACATGCCAGAAAGATTACAATTCTCAAAAAGTGACCACATCTAATACACTTTGTTCCATCAGAACACCGCCAAAGTCGGATCTTGAGAAATGCGCATTAGACATTTTTAGGCCGGTCATATCGCAGCCGGTAAATATGGATGCTTCGGCTTGTATTGAATATATATGGCTTTTAATCTTAGCATTTCTGAAACCACAATTAAGAAAACTGGCACTGTTCAAATATGGATTTATAAACTCCGTCTTCGAAAAATTGCAATTTTTAAACAAAGACTGAGTAAAATCTGCCAATTCAAAGGTGCAGCCTTGAAAATTGCTTTCGGTGATGTTTGCGCCCTTGAAATACGCACTATTTAGAGATATTCCCGATAAGTCAATTCCTGTAAGTGTTTGATTTGACAGATTGATGCAGTCCATGTTTTTTATGCCTGAATTTATGGCATCAAACAGTGTCTCTTTTAGTGTTGGCTTGTCGTTTTCAAAAATGATAATGCCTGTTGTTGTTAATAGTTTCATAATTTTTTTCCTGTTTGTTTCTGATAATTTTTAAACGTCAAGAATAGATCAAATCCTCTAACCATAATATTAGTTTGTGCGTTACTATATTTATTTAATAGCCCATTTAAGTTAGATTGCTGGCCTCGAGTTCATTTTTGGCTCTTTTGGGGATACTGACTTCTTCCCATGGCGGGCATAAGTCTTGAGGGAATTTGATCTTTTTCCGTCGATATGGGGAGAATTGAGATATATGTCCATAGGCGCTGATGCTCAAGCTTGGATTTTTCAATTTCGTCTATCGTCCGAAAAAGATCTGGTATATCTTCCAGCTCTAATCGTTCGTAAGTGTACCAAATATCAAGTCCTCCTTTGATAATGAGTGTGTTAATGAACTTCCCAAAATATTCAGGTTCGGCGTTAGTGTCTTTGTTTTCTAGGAACTCTTGAAACTGAGCAATTTTTTCGCATTCTTTTTTAAATGACCTCACTAAGTCGATGAAAATCTTATGGTTGTCACACAGCACTTTGAATTCTTCAAACAAAATTGATTCTTCACTGCTGCATAATGCGACGCAGTAGAGCAGTGCCAAAAAATCGTCTTCGTTGTTTAAATCGAATTTGACGAACGACTTCTTCATAATCCGTTCTGCCCGAATAACACTCTTTACCGTAATGTGAATGTTGTACTTTCCCATTTTATTTAAATGTTAAATTAGTTTTTGTCTTAGTCCATTGTTTAACCGTTTCATGCGATCTTGGTGGTTTTTTATCCTTTTAAAGTCGAACATTCTAAATCTGTATAAAAACAGTTCTATAATCTCATCGTCGGTCTTTAGTTTTGTCGCCTTAGGGTCGGTGGCAAGGTAGAGCACCGTGCTCTGGAAGGCATCTTCTATCCCTTCCCCGGAAAGCAAAAGATCGTTATTTTTTCGGTCAGTAGTCAAGTTCTTCAATCTCTCGTAGTTCCTCGCTATTGTATTCAGTAAATTCTCTTGCTTCATCTTTTATTGATTTTAGAATATTCCCCTCTTTATCGCATAGGCTAGATAAAAACACCTTCAAAATAGTCTGAATTACGACCGATAGATTAAGCCCTAGAAGGTCAATTAGTTCATCCAAAATGAGCATGTCCGATTCGTCGATTCGCACTGAGACCTTTGATTTCACCAATCCCCCCTTCATGCCTTTTCAGTTAGATTGAAGCTCTCGAAGTTCACCTGAAATCCATTATCGCTTGTCTCGCATAGCCTTTGAAGCTCGTCAAATGGTGTGCCTAAGCCATAGACATTTTTGTATTTGAGTAAAAATACATCCAGATCTTCGATCGTTTGTTCGATTTTTTTGACTAATAACAGGGCCCGCACTTGCTCACGAGAAATATTCTTTGCATTTAGTAAAACGCCGATAGGTACCCTACCTTTCCAGATCGAGCCGTAGATTTTTTTCAACTCTTTTACTTGCTCATTTGTTAACTTCCTTGTTTCCATAATTCTTATTTTTTTGGTTTTAGTATTTAGTAACTTGTATTTTTAGGTTTTGCAGATTTTCTTCTTTCAAATTCTTCTCTTGTAATGCCATTTTTGGCCCATTCGGCTCGCTGCAAATCAAGCTGACGTCTGTTATTTTCAGCCTCTATTCGCGCAATAGAAACCTGTCTATCTTTGGTATATTGAAAAAGGGCAGCAGCAATTAATTGCGGATCAACAGATCCATACAACTGACCATATTGGCCTTTTTTGAATAGGTGAAAGAATAGAAGTATCTCCGCAGCTCTTAAATACCCATAATCAATGCTTATGATGTTGGCAAGTTCTTCCATTTGTTCTAAATTCATTTTTGCCTTGACTCCAGCGAAATCGTTTAAATTTTCAAGCTGTGCCATGAGCCATACCTTCAAGACTTGTTCACCGAAAGCAAGCTTTACCTTAGTTACAGATATTTCACTTTGGTATGCCCTTTCTGGATATTGAGCTGCGTATTTCTGTGCAGCAGGATTCATACAGTTCAAATAATTGTCAGCTGTCTCATATTTATTCAGTACACATATTGCCTGCGGCGGCACAGGCTTCTGCAGCTTCTCGCATGATTGCGGCTTTTCGCTCAGCTCCTTGCTGATCATTGCCATTGTATTGTTGCTTATTTTGTCCATTGTTTTTTGATTTATATTGTTGATTATCAACCCAATTTGCTCGGAAGCTTTGCCAGTTCCTTGCAATAGCTGTTTTTATGCATTCTTCTGCCGGAAGTCCAGACAATTCAATTTGTTCTTTGAGTAAGTTGAAAGCCGTTAGAGTGTTTGCTGCCTTCTTTTTTTCTCGTGCCTTGAGCCAGTCGGATGCGGTTTGGTCTGATACGCCTAAACCCATAAGAGATTTTTTAAAAGAGAATTTTATATTCTTCTCATCCTTTACCTCTTCTTCTTCCTCTACTTCTTCCTTATCGGTATTTTTGGTATCGGTTGGTACTGTTTTTATACCAGTGGTATTTTTGGTATCGATTGGTATTTCTTCGTTTTTGTTTTTCCACCTTTCTGCGATATTCTTCCTGTTTCGGTCGCATACCGCTTCCCACTTCTTCAGATCCCGCTGTAATTGCTTTTTCATTGGCTCAAACGCGATGTCCGTAAGCCTGTCAGGTGCTTCCGGGTTTTTGTCTCCAATGTAACGGAAGAAGTGCTTAATAAGGCGGCCAGCCTCATCATCCTCCAGCTTCTCAAACAGATCACCCCATTCAACGTAGACATTAACAATTTTCTTCCCGGCTGCCATCGTTTATCTCCTTCCCCCGTTTTTCTTGCCGGCCAATTCTAAAGCTAAATCAGCGTCAACAATTATCTTTCGGCCAATTTGCTTTATGGCTCCGTCAATCTTTCCGGATGCCTTTATGCGATTGGCAGTCGGTATCGAGCAATTAAAAAGTTTTGCAATTCCCGGAATTCCATATACGTGGTGTATTTCCGATTTTGTGTCCTGCTCAGGTGCTGTTTTTCCATTGCCATTAAGCAAAGCATAAAGTTCCTCACCCGTCATCTGCCATACTGGCTTTTTCATCAATGCTTCGTTCATGACCTCTTCATCTTTGCTGTTGAAAAACTCAAAACGTAGCTGTCAAGATCATCCGCCAGGAACAGCAATTTTTTAGGGCTTGGTTTATAAGCTTGAATTTTGTTTGCAGAGACAAGCCTGTAAAGTGACAATCGGCACATTCCTAAGTATTCGGCGGCCTCTATTGCCGTTAAGAACTTTTTTTCAGATTTTTTCTTCATTTGCTTAGTGGTTTACGACTAAACAAATTCATGTCCGACAATTTGGATACACAAAGATGTACATATATATAAATGGATAATTTTGTATATATCAGATAAACAGATATATAGATGGTGTAAAACAAAAAAAGCCCCATAATAGGGGCTAATTAAAAAACGAGAATGGATAAAATTTAAATATCAGATAATCAGACAGATAAGTGTTTCAATAGCTAACGAAAGTTAAAGTGCCACGCCTAAAAGTTAAAGGACGTTAATGCAATACATTTAAAAGTTAATAGATGCTAATTTGAATTATTCTGGTCTATTTTTCTAAGGTTTTAAGCAGTTCGGCCAGTTTATCTTTTGGTAGACTCTTTAATCCGTCAAGTAGTTTAGCGGTGTCGGTTTCTTCCTTTTTGTCCCATGCTGTCATTGCCGTTTGGCGGTCGTTATCGGCCACGTCAATGTACGGACGCATGGCCGAATAGTCGCTGTGCCCTGTCCATTTCATTACTGTTTGAGCAGGGATACCCATAGCAAGAGAATTGCAAATGAATGTCCTGCGGCCTGCATGTGTGCTTATAAGTGCGTATTTTGGTGTAACTTCATCAATGCGTTCTCCACCTATATAGTACGATTCTCTAACCGGTTCATCAATCCCGGCCAACTCTGCCAGCTCCTTCAAGAACTGATTCATCTTTTGATTGCTTATAACCGGAAGAGCTTTGTTGTTTGCAAAATGAAAATCCTGATATTTGGCAAGAATTGCCCGGCTAAAATTATTCAATTCAATGACAAGACTATCATCTGTTTTCACGGTTGTAACCTCTATTCGATCACCGTTTATGTCGCTTCTGCGAAGGTTAAATACATCACTATATCTAAGGCTCGTGTAACATTGGAACAAGAATGCATCACGGACACGCTCAAGATATTGTTTCGATTCTGGGATTTTGTATTCACGTAGTTTTGTCAACTCTTCCCATGTAAGGAAAATAACCTTCTTCGATATGCTTTTGAGTTTTGGCCGGAATTGGTTAAATGCGCTGTTTGTGGTGTACCCCTTTTTGAAAGCCCATCGAAGGAACCACTTCAAAATCCCCAACTGCTTGCCAATGGTGGTGTTTCGCATACCCTTTTCGCGAAGATATTCGACATATTCCATTAGCCTACTTTCGTCCAATTCATCAAAGGCTAAATCTTTATCAAAGCCCCTTAGGTGCTTCTCAACGGCTTTAAATTTCTTACAGGTTCCATCTGCCCATCCACTCTGCTTACCTTCACGTGTGAACTCTAAAAGCCTAATGAAGAATGTATCCTGAGCCGGCTCAGCTTCGGCACTTTTGATTCCTTTGATTTTCGTTTTCCCGATTGTGGAATTAAAAGCACCCCTGAATTCATTTATTGTCGGGACGTGCTCTTCTACCTCATAGGTTTTGAATAATTCGTTTGCGACTGTTTCTAAGCGTTGAATTTCAGCGTTGATTTCGGATGCGGAAATTTTTTTCTTTCCGTGTGAGGTTCCTGACTTGCAGCGTTGCGATTCTGTTATCCATTTTGACAAATCAACCCTAAAGCCGACATTAAAATCAACCTTGCCGGATTCATAACGAATTCTTAGGCGTAATTTCCCGTCAGGCTTATAACCGGTATCGCGGTTGCCCTCTTTGTCGACAAAAAATAGCAGGTTGTATTTAATCTTCATATCTATTTTTTTAGTCCCCGATTTTTGTATTTTTCAAAAGTAGGGACTAAAAACGAGATACGCAAAGATATTTTGTGATTTTTAGTGTGATTTTATAAAATTGATAAACAGTTGAATAGCATAATTTTTACATCTTTTGATCTGTAAAAATATTAGAGATTCGAGTCCGCTATACTCCACAAAATCGAGGGTGTCTCAAAAGTCTGAGACACCCTCGATTTGTTTCTACAACCTTCTGTGACTAAACTCAAATAATCAATTTATACTTCATTTAAAAGCGTCCAATGCGGCGGTGGGCTTTCCTGTGTTATCGAATGCTCCCAGGCTGTAGCCACTCCAGTTTGCGTACGATTCCGGTTCCCAGTAAAAAACTCCCAATCCCTTGTTGTTTGTCACTGATTTTGTTTTTTCCATAAGGTCAGCAATAAATGCCTTACAGGTCGCAGCCTGGTCCCAGCTCATCCCGATTTCACAAATCATCACTTCGGAACCATAACGGCTGACCATATCGTTCATATTGGCAAGACATAAGGTGTTGTAACTTCTCCAATTTGAAGTGGAAGGATACAATGACATTCCTATTATATCCCACTTGCCTCCGTTATTTTTCAGACCATCAAACAGCCAGCGAAACAGGGAATTGTCCTGACCGTTCTGTAGATGGACAATGATTTTGGTGGTTGAAGAAATGGATTTTACGGCATTATATCCGGCATTGACCAATGCTGTATATTTCGCCATACTTACAGAGGCTTTCCCGTCTTCCCAAAGCATTCCGTTGCCAGTTTCGTTTCCGACCTGTGCCCATTCGGGGATAATTCCGTTGTCTTTTAATAGAGTTAGAACCTCTTTTGTATGATCGGAAACCGCAATTTTGAGGTCCTCAAAGCTGAGGGAAGACCATGTGGCAGGTTTCGTCTGATTGGCTGGATCGGCCCAGGTGTCACTGTAATGGAAATCGATCATAATACGCATTCCTAAATTCTGAGCTCTTTTTGCTTTAGCCAACACATCCTGTTTGTTGCACCAGCCATCCGTTGGGTTTACCCATACACGAAGGCGAATGGAATTCATCCCCAGGCTTTTGAGCAGTGCAATGCATTCTGTTTCACTTCCTGAAGCGTTATAAAATTTTACGCCGTTTGCTTCCATCTGCGTTATCCAGCTGACATCGGCCCCTTTGGCAAAAGTCGTGTCTGCTGTTGGTGCCTTTTTTTCTGTTGTATTGTCTTTTTCACACGAACAAAACAGAAAAAGGCTTATGAAGGCTACAACGGATAGCAATAGTTTCAGTACATTTTTCATTGTATCATTTATTTCAGTTTGTAACCTCAGTTTCTTTTCTTTCAGGGGTTCAATATATGACTTTTTATTTTTTTTCTGAGTTTTTTGGGCAAACCAAAAGTGGTTATTTGCCTTTGGCGTCCATCGAAATCAAAGCTGGAACAAGCCTTTTGCCTTCAACTTTAAGAACCATTTGGCCTGCTTTTTATTCATATTCCAGTAATTAATGAAATTCATACAAGGATACTTCGATTAAAGCCCTTTCCACAAATCATCTGGCTTTCTCTGTTGAAGCTCTATATCCGAAAAATCAACCTGGCATCCTTTTCCTACAGGAGATTGAGCACTAAATCCAATGTGCAGGTTGTCAGCATTTTCCAATCTGAAAGTTCGAACCAAATACCAGGACTTCTGATCGCTTGAGTAATAGAAGGCAAAGGTGTTGCCTTTTGAGCTGCCAATAATTCGAAAATAAACCTCATCCTTGTCAATTGCCATAGAGTTACAATCATCTGCTGTGTCATTGCAGACAACGGAAACCACTCTTGGCTGGTTCTGGTAATCTTTTTCAAAACAAAATTTTGCAAAGTGCAGACTGTCGTTATACAGTAATAGGTCTCCCGCATCCCATTTTGATTTAAAGTCAAGTTTAACTTTGGACGTGAAAATGAAACTTGAATCAGGTTTAAATAACAGCCTTGGAGAATTGTTTATAGAATAACCACCATCGGAAGTGATTAGTAAGTCACTGTTTCCGGGAGCCGTGATCTGAATGTGATCGTCTCCCATGATTTTGAAATCCAGGGGCTTATTTTCAAAGTGCATGCCAAACGGAATGGAGTTTATTCGGATATCTTGGGCATAGGACTTGAAAGCGGAAAGCACCAATACAAAATAAAGAAAGAGATTTTTTTTGTTCATGGTCTAAAAATTAATATTTAGGAATCGGCAATGCCTGTTACAAATTTGTTCAGGTCAAGCAAAAGTAGAGAATAGAAAAGAGAAGACTCCGACCAAATTGGACATAAAAAGAAAGAAAAAGGACTTTGTCTTATGAATTGACAGTATGATTCATAGGTAGCTTCGGTGTTTGGGTAAGTTTTTACTGAAAACGCTTGGCGTTTTTTGGGGAAAAGATAAAAAACAAAATTCCCTGCAGTTTTAACTGCAGGGAATTTCTAAACCAACCTTAATTAACGAAACGAAACTTATATCTTGATGCCAAAGGGCTCAATAAGGCCTTCGATTTGTTTTTTGGAAAGACCTTCCGGCTCGAATCCGCAGGCCTTGGCAAAAGCGTAGATTTGAGCGGATTTGGATAAGGTATCAATCAGGTCAAACGTGTCGGAAAGATTTTCTCCAACGCCGAGGACACCGTGTTTTTCCCATACAACCAGATCGTGTTTTTCAAGGGCGGACAGAGTCAGACGAGCAATATCCATGGTCCCCGGGACTTGGTAAGGAACAAAACCAAGACCCTGAGGCACGACGATAAATGTTTCGGGGTGCATGCTCCAAAGCATTTCGTTGAGTGTCTTTTCATCCTTGAAAGCAGGAATGTGGGATAAAGCTGTTAAATCGATGGGATGCGTGTGCAGCACAATCTTGTTTTTCGATCCTTTGGCCTTGAAGGAGGCATGGATGGAAAGATGGGAAGGAAGCTCGGAAGTGGGCTTAATATTGGTTTCGCTGATGACGTCGTAGGCTTTGCCATTTGTTGCAATGCGGACGATGGCACCGTGTTTCAGCGGTGCTTTTGCCACGTTCCTCATGAGTTTGCCGGTTCCGGTGATGTAGAAGAAATTGCCGGCCAGCTCTTTAAGTTCCGTAGGAAGATCATAGGAGGAAAGGGCGGGAAGGCCCTTGTTTTCCTCACCTATGATTTCACTAATGTTGATGGAAATGTTTCCTGCGTTTCTTTCAGCCCAACCTTTTTGCCAGAGGTATCCGGCAATTTCGGCAACTTCGTCGAGTTGATCCTGTAGTTTGCAGTTAATGTTCAAATTCATTATTTGTCGATTTAATTGTATTTGTTAGAATAGCTGTGGTGCTATAATGGAGAAAATCAGTATGAGCAGGCCTGAAACGAGCACCACGATGGTGTTTTGTCCTGAACCTTTCCATTCCTTGAGGATAATGCCCCATGCGTTGCTGAAAAGAACATTCAGGGACATAAGGATGCTCCAGGAGAAGGCCATCATGATACTGCCCGGTTCGAAGAAGCTTTGTCCTGCTCCCAGTCCGAAAAACTGCGAGTACCAGAGCAGCCCTGCCAGTCCGCAGAAAGCGAGATTGTTGACCCAGGTCTTTCCTGAAATTTTTGTGTAATCCTTGAAGGTGTCGTTTTGGAAGTTCTGGAAAAGGCAATAGGCTGCATTGGTCATGAAGCCACCGAAGGTGACCAGCAGGATGACAGGGTTTAAGGCCAAAAGGCTACTGGTTCCTGATGCCAGAATCTGTTCCTTGATGGGTGCTCCGGCTTCAAGGCCCAGATTGAAACAGGCACTGGTTATACCGGCGAGCAGGGCGATCAGTATGCCTTTTTTCAATGCAAAGTCTTTTACCGCCTTTTTCTTTTCTTCTTCAGACATGTTGCGTGATTTCAGAGCTCCTGCGTAGCCGATAACGGCGATACCGGCAATGGCGATGGATACTCCTGCCAAAAGGGCCAGACCATCTCCCGTGAAAAGGTCTGTGCCCTTTAACAAGGCGGGAATAAGTGTTCCAAAAGCGGAACAAGTGCCCAGCGCAAGGGATTGCCCCAGTGCTATGCCCAAATAGCGCATGCTTAAGCCAAAAGTCAAGCCTCCGATCCCCCAGAGGGCACCGTATCCTATGGATTTCCACAATGCGTCGCCAGTAGACAGAATCTCAAAGAGGGAAGTCCCTGAGGGTATAGCAAGCAAAGCACCGAACAACGGGAACAGGATCCAGGCGAACAGCCCCTGGGTAAGCCAAAAGCATTCCCAGGACCATTCCTTGACTTTTTTGATAGGCACATAGGAACTGGATTGTCCCAGGCTTCCAATGGCGATGATGATTAATCCAATGATGGTGTTCATCGTTTATCTTTTAGAGGTTACCTCTTTTTCGTATTGCTGAATTTGCTGAATGTAATCTTCTCCTACAGCCAGTTCATTTTTCAGGCAGAAATAATCCCATACTGCATTCCATGGCATGTTTTTGGCTTCTTCGAGCAGGGCAAGTCTTTCAAAGTACTGTCCGTTGGCCTCGAACTGGCGAAGCTGTTCGGTCGGTTCGAGAAATGCTTGAAGGAATGCTTTCTGTGTAGCCTTTATACCGATAACGTAGGCTCCAATGCGGTTGATGGAAGCGTCGAAGAAGTCCAGGCCTAGGTGTACGCGGTCCAGGGCGTCTGCACGTACGATTTCTTTCATTAGTTCGCTTAGTTCGTCGTTCAGAATTACTACGTGATCGGAATCCCAACGTACAGGACGACTTACGTGAATCATGATTTCCGGCAGGAACCTGAGCAAGGAGGAAATTTTGTCTGCAATGCTTTCAGAAAGATGGAAGTGTCCCATGTCGAGGGTTACCATCTTTTGTTTCTTGGCACCGTAACCCAGGTAGAAATCGTGGGAGCCGACCGTATAGCTTTCTAGTGCAATACCGAACAGCTTTGATTCAACGGCATCCTTCATGTTTTTGTATTGGGTACTGAAGATGTCGTCCAGCGATTGCTCCAGCAAGCAACGGTATTTGTATCGATTGACGGTCAGGTCCTTCATTCCGTCGTGAATCCAAAGGTTCATCAGGCAGGGGTCGTTCTGAAATTCGCCCATGGCTTCAGAGATGGCACGGCAGCGTTTGGTATGCTCGATCCAGAACTGGCGGATGGATACGTCCGGATTGGCCAATGTCAGATCGCCGCTTTTGGGATGCCCGAAAGAAGTCGAGTTGAAGTCGAGTTTGATGTTCTTCTCTTTAGCCCATTGCATCCAGCTGGTGAAATGTTCAGGTCCGGCTTCGTTGCGGTCTACAATTTTGCCCTGAAAGTCGCCGTAGATCTCGTGGAGGCTCAACCGGTGGCTGCCAGCTGTAAGCTTAAGGACTTCTTCGATGTCCATCCGTAGTTCGTCAATGTTGCGTGCTTTGCCGGGATAATTACCCGTGGCCTGGATGCCTCCGCCTCCCAGATTTCCCAGGTTTTCGAAACCTGTGACATCATCGGCTTGCCAGCACTGGATGGATATGGCTATTTTCTGCAATTTGGCAAGAACAGCATCTGTGTCGATGCCAAGGGCTGCATATCGTTCTTTTGCTATTTCATAAGACTCGATGACTGATAATTTCTTAATCATTTTATTAATGTATAAATTGTATGTATTTTGTAAATTTCAGGTAATTCTCGTTCCAGATTTCTGTTTCCTGTGGATTGAATGTTTCAGGGCTGACCGAGTTACGGATAATCGACCTCATTTCAGAAAGAGAGTCGACCAGACCTGTTCCTTTGGCCTGAAGCATGATGTTTCCAATGGCTGTTGCTTCGGAAGGCCCTGCCACAACAGGTATACCAATGGAATTTGCGGTCATCTGGTTGAGTAAGTTGTTTTTTGCTCCGCCGCCAATGACGTGCAGTTTCTTTATTTTGAATGGGGCTATCTTTTGAAGGCAAGTGAGCACATATCTGTATTTCAGTGCCAGGCTGTCAAAGATGCAGCGGGTAATCTCTGCATCACTGGCCGGTGCCTTCTGTCCTGTCTTTTCGCAGAAGTTTGCAATAGCAGCCGTCATGCTTTCGGGATTGGCGAAGCTTGCGTCGTCCGGATCGATCATGAATTGGAAGCCTTCCACCGAGTTGGACATGTCAACGATTTCCGGATAGGAATAGTTTTTGCCTGCTTTTTCCCATTCCTTGCGGCATTCTTCCAGCAGCCACATTCCTGTAATGTTTTTCAGGAAGCGGGTGGTGCCTTCCACGCCACCTTCGTTGGTGTAGTTGATGTTGAACGATTCGTCGGTAATGATGGGCTCCTTGACTTCGATACCCATCAGGGACCAGGTTCCGGAACTCAGGTATGCGAAATTTTCGTTTTCGGCAGGTACGGCAGCCACGGCTGAACCGGTGTCGTGCCCAGCTACGGCGATGACAGGGATCTTGTCCAGTCCACATTCTCTGGCCAGGTCATCACTCAGGAGGCCAATGATCTGACCTGGCATGACGATCGGTTGCATGATGGAAGAATCCATTCCCATGGCTTCAAATAATCTTGGTTCAAATTGCTTGGTTTTTGGATTCAAAAGCTGCGATGTGGAAGCAATAGTGTATTCGCAGACTTGCTTTCCCGTTAACATGTACGATAGGGCATCGGGTATGAAAAGAATATTTTTAGCACCTTTCAAGGCTGCATTGTTCTCTTTTTGGGCAGCATATAACTGGAATATGCTGTTGAAATCCATGATTTGGATACCTGTCAGATTGTATAGTTCTTTTTGGGATACCAGTTTAAAATAGGCTTCAGGAATGTTTTTGGTGTAAGGATCGCGGTAAGAACGTGGTTGTGCAAGAATAGAACCATCTTCGCCCAGATATACGAAATCGACTCCCCAGGTGTCAATGCCTATGGCATCCAATTTTATGTTTTGTGCGGCTGCAGCTTTCAGTCCGTCTTTCAATGCTTCATATAGTGCAAAAATATCCCAATAATATTTTCCTTGTAAATAAATGATCTTATTGGGAAATCGGGTAAGTTCTTTTAAGTGTAGCTTGGCGCCGCAGACCGTTCCAAGAATGGAACGGCCGCTGGTGGCACCAAGGTCAAAAGCAAAAAAATAACGCGTGTCTTTCATGGATAGAATATTTCATCAAATTAGATAGAACAAAAGTATCCACCGAACCCTTCGGATCATTGTTTTAATTGATTTATGTATTTTAAAAAATGATACGCTGATATGTTTTATTTATTTATATATTTGTCCATCCTATGAATGCTTTGTGAAGCATGACCTTAATCTTTACTTTGTTTAATGATATTGTAGTTTCCATGAAAGACATACACATTAAATACCTGATTGCGAACGAACAAGATTCGCTTTGGGGATTGACCGTGAATTCGGTGGGTTTTCAGCATATAGAGAAAAATGCGCCGTATCCTCCCACAAATCATCCTACCCGTTACCTCTTTTCTACAGAATGGGGTCGTGTGTTGCATGAATATCAATTACTTTATATTACGCATGGAAAAGGTTCTTTCGTTTCTACGGAACAAAAACGTACAGAATTAGTGGAAGGCAATATGTTCCTGCTTTTTCCCGGAGAATGGCATAATTACAGGCCGGAGAAACAAACAGGCTGGGATGAATACTGGATCGGTTTTAGCGGTGTTAATGTTGACAAACGTGTTGAAAACGGCTTTTTCAGCAGGCAGAAACCGATTTTTGAGGTGGGCATGCGGGAAGAAATTGTACAGCTCTACAAGCAGGCTATCGATGTGGCTAAAGAACAGAAAACGGGTTATCAGCCAATGATGGCAGGTATTGTTAACCATTTGCTCGGTTTTGCCTATTCACAAAACAGGCATGCCTTGTTTCAGGATATGGAGGTGACTCATCAGATCAACAAGGCAAAAATCATCATGTTGGAAAATTTCCAGTCTGGCATTACACCCGAAGAGGTGGCTGACAGGGTGCACATGAGCTATTCATGGTTCAGACGGGTTTTTAGGCAATATACCGGATTTGCCCCGTCGCAATATATTTTGGAGCTCAAGATTCAGAAAGGGAAGGAGTTGTTGACAGGAACCATGATGACCAGCCAGGAGATTGCCTTTGAATCGGGCTTTGACAATGCGGATTATTTCTGTACGGCATTCAAGAAGAAAACAAATATGAGCCCTATCTGCTACAGAGCATTCGCTCATAGGGTAAATCCAAATATTGAAGAAGTTAAATAGTTTATTAAAAAAACAGAAGGTCTCAGGAATAAACCTGAAACCTTCTGGGATGATTTTCGTCTGAGTTTGTCTTCAAGACGTTCGTTCGGCTGGTTAGATTACGCCTTGAGCCATCATGGCTTTTGCAACCTTCATGAAGCCTGCAACGTTTGCACCTTTCACATAGTTTACATATCCGTTTCCTTCCGAGCCGTACTTCACGCAAGATTCGTGGATATCGCTCATGATTCTTTTCAGTTTTTCGTCCACTTCTTCTTTGGTCCAGCTCAATCTCATGGAGTTTTGAGACATTTCCAAACCTGATACGGAAACACCGCCTGCGTTTGCTGCTTTACCGGGAGCGTAAAGAATCTTGGCTTTCAGGAATTGTTCGATAGCTTCTGGAGTGGATGGCATGTTTGCACCTTCTGAAACTGCAATGCAACCGTTTGCGAGCAATGTTTTTGCATCGTCACCGTTCAGTTCGTTCTGAGTTGCGCTTGGCAATGCGATGGTGCATTTTTCGTTCCATGGACGACCACCTTCAACGTATTTGCAGTTGTATTTGTCTGCATATTCCTTGATGCGGCCACGGTAAACGTTTTTCAGTTCGAAAATGTAAGCCAGTTTTTCGCTGTCGATGCCTTCCGGGTCGTAGATGTAACCATTGGAGTCGGACATGGTGATGACTTTACCACCTAATTCAAGTACTTTTTCCGCAGTGTAAGTAGCAACGTTTCCTGAACCGGAGATGGCACAAACCTGACCTTTCAGGTCGGTGATACCTTTCGTTTTCAACATGTTCATAAGGAAATAGATGTTGCCATAACCTGTAGCTTCAGGACGAATCAAGGAACCACCGAATTCAAGCCCTTTACCGGTTAATACGCCGGTAAATTCGTTGCGGTATTTCTTGTAAGCACCGAACATGAAAGCAACTTCACGGCCACCTACGCCGATATCACCAGCGGGGACGTCCGTGTCAGGACCAATGTGTTTGTGAAGTTCGAGCATGAATGCCTGACAGAAACGCATGATTTCAGCATCGGATTTGCCTTTGGAACTGAAATCGGAACCACCTTTGGCACCACCCATAGGAAGGGTTGTCAAAGCGTTCTTGAAAGTCTGTTCAAAAGCCAGGAATTTCAGGATACCAGGGTATACGGAAGAATGGAAACGTAACCCACCTTTGTACGGGCCGATGGCGTTGTTGTGTTGAACGCGGTAACCCATGTTGGTCTGGTACTTGCCTTTGTCATCCAACCAGGTGACACGGAAAGAGAAAATACGATCTGGAATGCATAATCTTTCGATCAGATTCACTTTGTCGAATTCGGGATGCTTGTTGTATTCATCTTCGATGGTCGACAATACTTCTTCTACAGCCTGAATATATTCAGGTTCATTCGGAAAGCGGCGTTTGAGGTTCGCCAATACTTCAGCAGTCTTCATAGTTTTCTAAAATGTGAGATATATAAATTCGAAAAAATCCTAGGTCAGAGGAATCGTGATGCAAATATGTGATTATTTTTTTATCTATGCAATATGAGTGACGTTTTTTTAAGGAAAAATGTGGCAATATTTATGATAAACGGTTCAAAAATATAATTTATGTAGATTTTTGTTTGCATATTCTTACATTTTGAAAGTGCCGATATTTAAGCCCATATGCCCGTTTTATCGGTTGCATACAGCCTTTATGATACCATTCGGACGGAAGAGATATTCATTTTTGATAATAAAAAACATCCATTCTCTCTCCGGATGAAAGTGAATGGATGCATGTGTTAAAAAACGGATTTGTATCTAGCAGGACTCGATATGGGAAGAAAGGGCGGTTGCTTGTCGTATCCTGTCTCCCAGACCAATTCCGTCCCGAATGCCGCCAGCCAGGTACAGGCCGGGATAGTTGGATTGAAGGGCTTGAATAGTTTCAAGTCTGGTTTCACTGTCGGTTTCGTATTGTGGAATGGCACGTTTGTGTCTGAAAATCCGAAGCGTTTCCGGTTGGTAACCTTGGGGAAAACCCAACATTTCGGTGAGAGCCTTTTTCACCGTTTCTGTGATTTTCTGATCGTCCCAGTACAGGATTTCCGGGCGTTTGCGGCCTCCAAGAAAAAAGGAGAGGGTGGCTCCGCCTTTTGGAGCCCGGTTTTCAAAACAGCTGGATGGAAACAGTATGCCGAGCACATCCTTTTTCTCACAGGAAGGTACTAGTCCGCCAAATGCGATGGGTACGCGTTGTGCTTCGTTCCGTCGTATGCCAACCCCCACTTGCACTACTGGTGCATAGGGCATTTCTGAGATAGCCCGGAGTGTCTTCTCTTCCAGGAAAGGAAGCAGCTCAGGCAGAGCATAAGCGGGAACGGTTGTGATTACGTGGTTGGAATAGATTATTTCTCCTTTTTCCTGGACGATGGTTTTCCAGCGGAATTTTCCTTCCGAAGGTGTGATCTTTGTTCTTCCTTCCGACAAGCGGATATTTTCCAGTGAAATGGCTTCGGTCAGTGCTTGGGCCAGTTTACCGAAACCTCCTGGTACGGAGAATACCTGTTTGGTCACTTTCTTTTCGCTTTCGCTCTTATTCGAGTGGTGGAGCCGGATGGCCCCACGGATAAAACTGCCGTAGTTTTGTTCCAAGTTGTAGAGCTTGGGCAGGGCAAACCGCGTGACCAGACGGTCGGGATCGCCGGCATAGACACCAGAGACAAAGGGATCTACCGCATACTTGAAAAAAGATTTTCCCAAACGTCGCCTGGACAATGCGCCCACCGACTCCATGGGGTCGGTGCCTTTGCTGCGCCAGGGTTCAAAACAAATGCGAAGCTTGTCCTGAAAGGTGAAAAGAGGGGTGGTGATGCCCATCTGGTGTCCGTGTGGCAGGGCGTGGAAGGTTTTGCCTTTCCATATCAGTCGGATCTTAGACTCCTTGCGGGCTGTTTCCGGTTGGAGGCGGTTGCCGAGCCGTTCAAAGAGTTGAACGACTTCTTGATTGTTCAAGACTCCTGTGTTGGGACCGGCTTCAAACACAAATCCACTTTCGTTGACTGTTTGCATCTGACCTCCGGTCGTGTCCGATTTTTCCAGCAGCACAACCTTTTTACCTTCTTGAGTCAGGTTGAAGGCAGTGACCAGTCCGGTAATACCTGCTCCAATAATAACTACGTCAACTTCTGTTTCTTTCATTTTCTTCGATTTCTTTCATTTTAAACAGGCAGGGAATAACCGGCTGAACCGGGTTTATAGAGCGGATCAAAAACAGCAGCGACGTTGCGTACGAAGCGACGGCCTGTTTCCGTGACCTGAATGCTGTCCGAAGATACAGTGATGAGCCCGTCCGTGACCATTTCTTCCAGCTTGTTTTCACTGTATGTGAGTTTCTTTTTCAACGTTTCCGGCGAGTCGAAGTTCAGACGTCCGGCGAGGGCTGTCCAATCCAGGCGACCGTTGCACATGAGTCCGGCGATGATTTCACGTACCAGCTGTTCTTCTTCCGTGAGCCGGTAGCCTTTGGATACAGGCAGGCGCCCTTCGCTCACCAGGCGGATGTAGTCCGGAATGCTTTTGGTGTTTTGGGCATACACCGATGCAAGCTGGCTGATGCCGGTCACTCCGAAAGCATAGACCTGACCGGTTGTTTCCCAGGTACAGTAGCCCTGGAAGTTCCGGTGCAGGCATCCGCTGTTGCCGGCCCGGTCCAGTTCGTCACCAGGTAAAACAAAATGGTCCATTCCGATGGAACGGTAGCCTTTGTCCGACAAAATGGAGCAGGCTGTTTCGTACAAGGCGGATTTCAGGGTTGTGTCTGGCAGACCGTGCTTTTCAAGCGCTTTTTGTGCCGGGTGAACCCAAGGTACATGTGCGTAGGAGAATGTGACTAACCGGTCTGGATTTAGGTCGGCGGCATTCCTGATGGTTTCTGCAAAACTTTCTGGTGTCTGATGGGGCAAACCGTAAATGAAGTCCAGATTGACGGAAATGTTGCGGGACTTGAGGTATGCGACCACGTCAGCCATATCTTCTTTGGAAGGCTTTCTGTTGACGGCCTTCAGCACCTGGGGGTTGAAATCCTGCACCCCGATGCTGCATCGGTTGAATCCCGCATCGGCCAGGTTTTCCCAATCGGTCATGGACAGATAACCTGGGTGGCATTCCACTGCAATTTCTGGATTTTCGGTCAAATGGAATTCGGATACCAACATTTTTATAAGTTCCTGCAGGTAGTGCAAAGGTATGCAGGTAGGACTGCCGCCTCCGAAGTGAATTTGTGAGATGGGACGTTGGTGGTCCAACTGTGGTAAAACCAACTGCATTTCCTTGCGCAAAGCCTCCATATAGGATTCTATCCCTTCCTGACTGGCCATGGGATAGGCGTTGCAGCCGCAATAGGTGCAGTGGTGCCTGCAAAAAGGAATGTGGATGTAAAAGGAGAGGTTGGTAGGCTTCTGCCTGTTCGATTCTTTCAAAGCCAAAGACAAATCTTCAGCCTGAAAACCTTCGTGGAAAAAATTAGCCGGCGGATAGCTGGTGTAGCGGGGTACCGGTATATTGTACTTTTCTGTGATAGGATTATTCAGCATATTTTGCATTTTTACCGAAAAAAAGTAAGTAAACGAGAGAAAGTGTGGCCAGACCCACTTCAATCAGGGCGAGGCCTCCGTAGCCCAGACTGTCTGCAGCTTTGCCGCTGAACACGGCTATGACCATGCTGCTGAGATGTACCAATACGGTTTGCAGGGTGAAGTCTGTTCCTTCACGCCCGGGACGGACGAAGTCCATGGCTACCGTATTGACAAGCACCGATGCAAAACCATAGGCTGTCCACATATAGGCCACAAAGGCATACAACATGGGTCTTTGTGCCGTTGCGACGGTGAGTGTCCAGAAGAGCAACGGTACCAAAAGAACGAGTCCGGCTACCAGCAATTTGGCCTTATACCTGCTTATCCGTCTAAGAATATAACCTCCTGAAAAGGAAGATAATACGCCGAAAAAAGGGCCGAAAATCCCAAACATCAGCCCTATTTCCTTTAGCTCTAAACCATGATCCACCAAAAACGGTTTGTACATGGCCAGTATTCCAATCATGCCTATCTGGATGAGTAGCAGGAAAAGCAATTGGCGGACACCTCCTTTTTGACTGAAAAAATGTCCGATGTCGCTGATGGAAATTCTTGCCGTAACTTTGCGAAACTGCAGGTCCGTGTCTTGATACCGGATAATCGGCCATAGGGCCAATGCCAAAAAGAAGGCTACTCCGGTCAGGAGAATTGTCCAGCCTATTTCCTTGTAAAGGATCATCATCAGGCCTCCTCCTATCAGGGTTCCTGCAAAGCTGCCCATACTTTGCATGCTGTTTCCCCGTCCTCTTTCCTTCTTGGTGAAGGATAGGGCTGCAAGCGCGTCCGTGGCTATGTCCTGCGTGGCCGATGCCACAAAGGAAAGCAATATCAGGACGAAAATCAGGTTGAAATTCAGTTGCAGGTCCAGCAAGGCGATGCAAAGGATGAGCAAGGCATAGGCCAGTTCAGAGCAGATAATCCATTTCTTGAACGCTTTTAGTCCGGTTGTTTTTTTGTCGACCAACGGTGCCCAAAAGAATTTCAGGATCCAGGGCAACTTGATGAGTTGCAGCAAGCCAATGGCACTTAATGAAAAGGATCCCTGCCGCATGATAACGGGCAGGAGGGTGCTGAACAAACTTAGTGGTACTGCCTGGGCCAGGTAAAGTGAAAAGAATGTGGAAAGTTTGGCTGCCTGCTTCATTTTTAGGGAATAAGGATGGTCAATGTGGCTCCCAGGGTTCTGGGTTTGCCTTTTTGCCCGTATTTCTTGCCTGACATTTCAAAATAGAATGCTGTATACTCTGTGGCTGCAGCATTTTTGACCCAGAAATCCAGCGTCAGGTTTTTTCTGTTCAGGGAAATCTTGCCGTTCATTACGCCATAAGTATCCTGACTGGCTGAATTCTGATCGTTCCAGAAGAGTTTTCCAGTTTCTACGTATTGCAGCGAAAACAGGGCTCTGTTCAGGCATTTTCCATTAAAGGTCCAGGTATAGTCGCTGCCCAGCATCAAAGTGTGGCGTGGAATATACGGAATGCAGTTGTCGGAATAATCGGTCGTTCCGGACTGGTAATCCACAAAACGGGCCTCGGTGTAACCGTAGCTGAGATTGAAAATCCAGTCTTTCAAAAAGAGAGCCTGGAGCGAATATTCAGCGCCTTTGCTGTAGGATTGTCCCGCATTGCGGAGCAAGGAGCCTACACCGCTGGCCAAAGGCTGGGATATCTGCTGGTTTTTCCAGTCGGTATAAAAAAAGGCTATTTCGCCACTCAATTTTTTGTTCAGGAATCCATACTTGCTGCCTACTTCGTAACTCCAACTGTACTCCGGTTTGAAAGTCTGTTCGGCTTCGGTGTCGAAGGATGTGTTGAATCCTCCTGTTTTATATCCTTTTGTTACCGATGCATAAACCATGTTTGAATTACTGAGTTTAAACTGTGCTGAAAATTTGGGTGACCATTGGGAGAAGCTCAATTCGGAATAAAGGTCGGATACCGTTTTCAGGATACCAGAAACCGGCTTTTGGTAAAGAAAGCCCTGTGAACTTTTTTCGTAATCGTACCGGATACCTGCCGTAAGGGACAATCCAGATACAACGACATTATTCCATGTGGATTGGTGGTAGAATGCCAGTCCTTTGGCCGGTATGTCGTAATCCTTCGTCTGTGCGTTGATTTTCAGGTGGCTTTTCGCTTGTTGGCTGAAAGCGAACGCGCCCAGCAACCAATCGATTTTTTCCCTTCCTATCGACCGCATTTCCAGTTCCTCTGTCCATAATGTCTGGTCTTGCTTCTGGGTGACAAAATTGACCGGTAGGATGGAAAAATCCTGGTCTATGGCCTGGAGGTCGGAAAGAATTTGCATTCCTGTTACAGACTTGATCTGATATGCCGGGAACTTTTTGTTGATGACAAAAGCACCGGAAATGATGTTGCGGTTGTATGTGCTGACCGAATCGTAACAAACTTCTCCGATCTTGCCCGCAGGATCTATGAGGGCATAAGGGTATCCGTTCTGTTTCGAGTTGTCGTAACGTAGGTGAAGGTTGAGATTCAGGCTTGGGGTGGCTTCCCAGACCAGTTTACCTGTACCGCTGAAGACATCGATTTTGTCTGCTGTCTGTCCGGTGTATTTGTTTTCAATGAAACCGTCGGAATGGTTGTATTTACCGGAAAAAGAATACCCAAAGTGAGGCAGGATTTTTCCATAGTATGAACCCGAGTAATCCTGATAGCCATAAGATCCGTTGGTCAGTCTCAACTTGCCGCCCTGATGTTCCAGAGGGTTTCTGGTGATAACCTGGATGATGCCTCCCATGGTGTTTCGTCCGTAAAGAGTCCCTTGCGGTCCTCTAAGCACCTCGATACGCTCTACCTCGTCGAATTCAAAATCAAAGACCGATTTTTCAAAGTAAGGAACGCCATCCACGTACAAGCCAACGGAAGGGGCGTTTATTTTTGAACCAATGCCCCGGATATAGACAGGAGAAGTGAGTTTGGAACCGTAATCCGGAAAGAAGAGGTTGGGGATGACTGCGCTGATATCCTTGATGCTTGTGATGTTCCAGTTTTCGATTTCTTTGGGTGTGAGGAGTGATATGGAAGCTGGAAGGTCTATCTGCTTTTTATCATCTTTGGAGGATGTGATCACCACTTCGTTGAGCGTTTGGGTTGCAAAGCCTGTTGTATCGGCGATTTCAGCTGAAACTTTCAGGCCGGAACAAATAGAAACAAGACAAAGGACGACGAATTTTCTGGACAGTATCATACGATGTTCTTTTCATGCAAAGGTCTTTATTATTTGCAATGCATGCAATCCTCATTTATTAGGACAAGAAATGGTAAAAAAAAAGGTGATCCCGGACATCCTGCCGAGATCACCTTTGAATGATGGAGTTCGTTTACAAATCTTTGCCGTGGCATTGTTTGTATTTTTTGCCGCTTCCGCAAGGGCAGGGGTCGTTTCGTCCGATCTTCTGCTCCGCCCGGATGGGGTCAATGTGATGTTCTTCATTCTTGCTCTCAGCAGACGGTGCTTCGCCTTCTTTTTCCGTGCGGTATTTGCTGTAGTCCTGTCTTTTTTCAGGAGCAGCCTGACGTACAGACTCCGGTTCCCTGAAAGGGATTTGTCCGCGCATAAGAATGGAAGTCGATTTTTTGTTCATGGTTTCGACCATGGACTTAAAGAGGCCGTAAGATTCGAGCTTGTAAATCAACAACGGATCTTTTTGCTCATAACTGGCATTCTGAACGGAGTGGCGCAGTTCGTCAAGTTCACGGAGGTTTTCTTTCCATGCTTCGTCGATGGTGTACAACATGATGGCTTTTTCAAAACTCTTTACCACTTCTTTGGAATGGGTTTCTGCGGCGGTTTTGAGATGCACCGGAATGTTGTAGTTGCGTTTGCCGTCGGTAATGGGAATCAGAATGTTTTCGTACTGGGCTCCCTGGCGTTCGTACACTTGTTGGACCACAGGGTCGGCAACGACGGCCAGTCTGTCCGTTCTGCGTTTGAAGTGTTCAAGCGCAGCATCGAATATCTTGTCGATGTTGGTTTCCGGTTTTGAGCCGAAGAATGTCTGTTCGTCGAAGGGTACATCCATGGCAAAATAGCTGCGTACATCCATGACAAGGCTTTCGTAGTCTTTGGCTGCGTCAGCATTTTCAACGATGTTGGTGGTGAGGTCGTACATGGAGTTTACGATATCCATGCCGATGCGTTCTCCCATAAGTGCGTGGCGGCGTTTGGTGTATACCACTTCGCGTTGGCTGTTCATGACGTCATCGTATTCCAGCAAACGCTTACGGATACCGAAGTTGTTTTCTTCCACTTTTTTCTGGGCGCGTTCAATGGATTTGGAGATCATGCTGTGTTCGATGACTTCGCCTTCCTTGAATCCCATTTTGTCCATGATGCCTGTGATTCTTTCAGAACCAAAAAGACGCATCAGATTGTCTTCGAGCGATACATAGAAGACAGAGGAACCCGGATCTCCCTGGCGGCCTGAACGACCGCGTAACTGACGGTCTACACGTCTGGATTCGTGACGTTCCGTACCGATGATGGCCAAACCTCCGGCTTCCTTGACTTCGGCGGTCAGCTTGATGTCGGTACCACGACCGGCCATATTGGTGGCGATGGTTACGGCTCCTTTTTGACCGGCTGTCAGTACAATTTCAGCTTCCCGCTGGTGGAGTTTTGCATTCAGGACGTTGTGCTTAATCTTGCGCATGGTGAGCATTTTGCTCAAGAGTTCGGATATTTCAACGGAGGTGGTACCTACCAATACCGGACGGCCTTGTTCAACCATGCTGACAATTTCTTCGATAACGGCCTGATATTTCTCGCGTTTGGTCTTGAAAACGCGGTCTTCCATATCGTGCCGAATGACGGGACGATTGGTTGGAATAACGACAACATCCAGTTTGTAGATGTCCCACAATTCACCGGCTTCCGTTTCGGCTGTACCTGTCATACCGGACAGTTTGTGGTACATACGGAAGTAGTTCTGCAGCGTAATGGTTGCGAAGGTTTGTGTGGCGGCTTCAACGGTTACCCTTTCCTTGGCTTCGAGGGCTTGGTGAAGTCCGTCTGAATAGCGTCTGCCTTCCATGATACGTCCGGTCTGTTCATCAACGATTTTTACTTTATTGTCGATGACTACGTACTCGTCGTCCCTTTCGAACATGCAGTATGCCTTGAGAAGCTGGTTGATGGTATGCACGCGTTCTGACTTGACTGCATAGTTTTGCATCAGCTCGTCTTTCCTGGTGTCTTTATCTTCGGGAGAAAGTCCCAGGTTCTCAATTTCAGACAATTGTGCGCCAATATCAGGAAGGACGAAGAACTGAGGGTCTTCGGTATCTCCGGTGATGTAATCGATACCCAGGTCGGTTAGTTCGATGCTGTTGTTTTTTTCATCAATGATGAAATACAGAGGATCGGTGGCTATATGCATCTGACGGTTGTTGTCCTGCATATAGTAATCTTCCGTCTTCTGCATGGCAGCCTTGATGCCTTGTTCACTGAGGTATTTGATCAGGGGCTTGTTTTTTGGATAGGCCTTGTGGGAACGGAAGAGCAAGAGCGCTCCTTCTTCCTGTTCTTTCTTGTCTTCTGAGGCCAGCAGTCTGCGTGCGTCAGACAGGTATTTGGTGGCAAGGTTCCTTTGAGCGTTGACCACACGTTCCACTTTCGGACGAAGTTCTTCAAAGAGTTGATCTTCTCCTCTCGGAACCGGGCCTGAAATGATGAGTGGCGTACGGGCGTCATCGATCAGCACGGAGTCAACCTCATCGACGATGGCGTAGTTGTGTGGACGTTGTACCAGGTCCATCGGGCTGGATGCCATGTTGTCACGAAGGTAGTCGAAGCCGAATTCGTTGTTGGTACCGAAGGTGATGTCGGCCAGATAGGCCTGGCGACGTTCTTCGGAGTTGGGACGGTGTTTGTCGATACAGTCTACGGACAGGCCGTGGAACATGTACAAAGGCCCCATCCACTCAGAGTCACGTTTGGAAAGGTAGTCGTTGACGGTTACCACGTGTACGCCGTTGCCGGTCAAGGCATTCAGGAATACAGGGAGGGTTGCCACCAGGGTCTTACCTTCACCGGTTGCCATTTCAGCGATCTTGCCTTTGTGAAGGACCGTACCACCAAAGAGCTGGACGTCGTAGTGAACCATATCCCAGGTTACCTCGTTTCCACCTGCAATCCAATGGTTGGCGTAAATGGCCTTGTCTCCTTCAATTCTGACAAAGTCATGGGTTGCGGCCAGGTTGCGGTCGAAATCGTTGGCTGTTACCACGATTTCGGTGTTTTCGGCAAAACGGCGTGCGGTCTCCTTGACTATGGAGAAAACATCCGGAAGGGCGTCATCCAAAGCCTTTTCAAGCTTCTCGAGGATGTGCTTTTCAATTTTATCGATTTCGCCGTAAATATCTTCTCGTTTCTCGAGGTCCATATCTTCGATACCTTCCTTGAGGTTGGCGATCTGGTCACGTTCTTCGTTGACGCTGTTTTGAATTTTGACACGGATTTCTGCGGTTTTGTCACGGAGTTCGTCGTCGCTCAAAGCAGCAATGGCTGGGTAAGCTTCTTTTATGCTCTCCACGTAAGGAGAGATTTCTTTCATGTCGCGTTGCGACTTATTTCCAAAGATCTTGGAAAGGATATCATTAAAACCCATAGTATATTAATGTTGTAGTTTACAAAATGTTGATGACGCAAAAATACACTTTTTTTTGCGTTTAATTCAATTCGGGCAGAAGATGCCCCTTGCAGGCATTTGGAGGCCTGATTCTGAAGACTTTGCTCAATGTGGAGACAATGTCTTCAGACGTGACGGGACGTATGATTCTTTGTGCAGGAGTGTATGCACCAAACAGGATGAATGGTGTGCTGTAGGCTTCGGAACGAACCTGATATTGATTGTTGGAAGCATCTTCGTGAATGTTCCAGCCACTCTGGATTTCCAGAAAGAGGTCTCCTGAGTGTTTGGAATGGACGCCATTGGCCGTCTCGTTCAGGGCTGCATTGAATTCCCCGAGTGAAAATTGTTTGAAACGGACCACGCTTTGCACGCCACTGAATTCTGTCAGGAATTCTGCAGCTTTCAAGCTGATTTCGTCAAAGTTGATGCCTTTTTCCTGTATCAGCTTGCGGTTTAAAAATATTTGCTGGTTGTACCATTTTTCCACCCATTGCTCATTACCGTAGATAGCCATGAGGTACAGGTTGAGCAGGGAGGTACAGCGTTCAGGGTGAAAGTCGCCTCCATAAGGTTTATCCTCGGAAACTTTGACGGCGGGATAAATGGGAGACCCTGTTCCGACGATGTATATGAGCGTATTGTCAAGTCCAACCTGACGGTCTACGGTTTTGAGCAAAGCACTTATTTCCCGGTCAAGACGGAAATAAATGTCCTGAATTTCCAGGGCCGATATGGTTTTAGAACCTTCCAGTCCGCTGGAAGCAGTCATTTCAAGCGCTAAAAAGTCTGTGATACCGTCACTGCCAAGTTTTTCTTTTTCAATGGTCTCAAGCCCGAGTTTGCAAACTTCGGCATTGACCATCGGAGTTTCCTTGTACATACGGATCTTGTCACTGCCGTATTTGTTGAGGATGTATTGAAAGAGAGTGGGACTCTTCTGATGCGGCATGTAGGTGTAGCTTCCCAGTGGCAGCAGTGGTTGCCAGGAAGTCTGTTCCACCAGCTGGGACATGTCGCGTTGGTCGTTGATGCGTTGCACCCACCAGGGCATGTAGTTGTAGTAGGTTGTCGTACACCATTTGCCGGTGTTTTCGTCAATCCAGTATACACCGTCCGCCGAATGACCACCTAAAAGGACAGCCTGTTCAGCGGATATGCCTACGGAAAAGACCTTGCTTTCTCCGTCGGAAGCAGTCTTGAGCTCGTCTCCGAGAGTGGAACTCAACAGATTTTTGGGAGATACTGTTGCTTTGGTATAATTGCCCAAATAGTCCGGGTCGTATACGCAGGATGCGATGGTTTTGGTGCTGCGGTCGTACCAGTGTCCGGATACGATGCCATGATGCCTTGGCGTGGTGCCGGTAACAAAGCTGGCGCAAGCAGAGGCTGCATCCGGTTTGGGAAAATCGTAGACCATCGTCTTGCACACGGTGCCGGACTGGAGTACTTTTCGAAATCCGTCTTCACAGAATCCGTTCATGAACCATTCCAGATATTCTTCTTTGAGCTGGTCTATATGGATTCCTATCACCAGCTTGGGCGCTGATTCGGAAGCCTGTATGGATAGGCCGGAAGCTGCGGTTAGTAAACCTAAGACTGAACTGAGGAACTTATGCATGATTTTTCTTTTTCAAAAGGGGAAATGCGGCCAGCCCCGAGCGCAGCATAAGGCTGAGCAGGATAGGATATACGGCCGGATGAAGCGACTGAGGCAGGAACAAGGTTCCGGCCAGTGCGAAAATCTGGAACGGAAGATTGATGCTCAGGTATATGCCTGCAATTTTCTTTCTGAATGCAGGAACAATGAGACACAAGACATAAACAAGGTGGAACGGGTGAAGCCACAACAGCAGAAAATTGACATTTGTGGTCGGATGTTCGGAAAAGAACACCAGAAAAGCGATGAGACATCCAACCAGGCCGGTTGCCATAAAAAGGACGGCATTCAGCCAGTGAAATGTTTTCCCTTTCTTGAATTCCATATAGCTTAAAGCGGCAACAACCAGAAAAACGGTCCACATGACAAGTACAGGACCAGGTGCCCAGGGTGTCTTTTCAATCAGGGAGTCGTCTACGGTGGCCGGATGAAGTGTTTCTGTCACCAATGGCCGAATCTTGGCGGAATCGCCCTTGATGACGGCTTTGGAGAATGATTCCATCAGCAAGCCTGGGGCAAACTGCTGCGATCGGAGGCTAGCTGGATCGTCGGCTTGCGCGCCCAGGGTAAAGTCGATGCCGAACTGTGTCCAGGGGTACTGGGCGGTGTAATAATGGACTTCTTCCCTAAGGGTCTTGAATTTTCCTTTCCATTGGTAGTCAACGTTGCCTGCAATGTTTTTTGTCAGGATATCGCGTGGTTTGGTGGCGCAGTTGTTGAAAAAGAAATTGTACCGGTAGGTTCTGTTTTCCGGTTGAATATTTTCGACCAATGCCTGCCAGATTGCCTCCTTTTCTTTTTGGCCCAGATTAATGACCTGTTCGGTAACCCCTCTGTTGTCCATTTGATATTCCAGCATGAAGTCCATGAAAGAGCAGGCTCCTACCATATAGTCTGTTTCACCCTTTACAAAGCGCCAGATAAAATTGGGGCTGTTGAAATCGAAGAGCCCGTAATTGAAAACCAGATCGAAGTGGCGTACGGGGTCACTGATGCGTATGCCCGTATGTCCGTATTGGGAATAGACTTCTGATCCGGGAGAAGCTGTGAGTAATGAAACCGTGGCTTTGTCACTGAGAGGTGTTTCGAAAGGCGATTGTGCCGAAATCCTGTTTGAAACGCCTGTAAATAACATCAGAAAGGCCAATGCGGGCAGGATGCTTTTGATTGTTTTATTGATGTTTGCGTTTCGTAACTTCATTATTCGGAGAATTTGCCGACAAAAGTACGAAAAAATGATTGTGCCAAGCCTCCTTTTATATAAAATTAATCTCTTATATTTGTTCCACTTTATATTTAATGAAACCTATGGAACAGAAATCATTATTTCGTGCCAAAGATGCAATGTTGGGTGGCGTATGTGGCGGCATCGCTGAATATTTCGGAATCGATAAAAGCGTTGTCCGTATCATTTTTGCTCTGCTGATACTTGCCGGATTTTTTGGTTTTTTCCTGTATTTGGTCATGTGGATCATCATTCCCTTGGAAAAATAACTCCGGAAGAGTTTGATTTGCAGCTGGTTAAGCACCGGCCTTGTTTTCATTCCGAAGTCTTGTCGGATTTTCCAGGTGTGTAGGTTAGTTCGTGACCGTCACCTTCCAGTGTGCGCAGTTCTGTAATATCCTGCACAATCTCCAGTGTGCCCAGATATTCATTTTTGTCATTCCTTAGGGCGATGTATTCAATGCTGATAAATTTGTCCTTGTGTGCAGATCTCCAGAACAAGGCTCTGTCTTCCTTTCCACTCTTGAAATCACCGATGATTTGTTGCATCACTGCTTGAAACCTGGGTGGGTGGCATAGTCGCAAATCTCTTCCGAGTGCCCCTTTTCCCCTCAGAAAAAGTCTGTCCTGTTTGTTGGAAAAGAATTTCACAATATCGTTCTTGTCCACAAAACTAATTTCGGCCGGCATGGCTGTAAAAATGGCTTCCAGCTCTTCTGCTGTGAAACTGCCTGTTGACAGTTTGATGCTATCTTCAGGGTTCTCGTTGTTTTGATTCATAGCTTATATAAACGTTCAGGTGTAAAATTAAAAATAATACTTAGAAAAGACTAATGAACAAGGCTATATTCAGGATGGTAACGATGGCTCCCAGCGTGCAAAGCATGACGTTCAGTGTCCGGGAATTTTTGTATTTCCCCATCACTTTTTCGGAAGAAGTCAGTTTAACCTGAGAAAAGATGGTGATGGGCAGTTGGATGCTCAGGATCATTTGTGAGTAAATCAGTCCCTTGAACGGGTTGCTGATCATCAGGATGATAAGGAGCGCCAGTACCAAAGAGAGACATACGCCCATTTTGGAGTGGTTGTCCTTAATGTCGTAAGGCTCCTTGTACATGCCGGCAAAAATGGTTCCGGCCGCCATTCCCGATGTGGTGGAGGACGCAATCCCCGAGAAGAGCAGGGCTACGGCAAAGACAATGGCAGCATTACTGCCCAATAACGGGGTGAGCAGGCTGTTGGCCTGCTGGAGCTCGGAGACCGGCGTGTGGGTCTGAAAAAAGGTGGCTGCAGCCAGGATGATCATGGAACTGTTGATGGCCCATCCAATACCCATGGACATCAGAGTGTCCAGGAATTCGTATTTCAGTTGTCGTTCAATAACTTTATTGTCTTCCAGATTCCACTGGCGGCTCTGAATGACTTCAGAGTGTAGAAAAAGATTGTGTGGCATCACCACAGCGCCTAAGACACTCATGATGATGACCATGGAGCCCTTTGGGAAAGCAGGAGTGATCCAACCGGCCATGGCGTTGTTCCAATCGATGTTTACCAGTGAAAGTTCATAGAGAAAGGAAAGCCCGATGATGGAAACAAATGCAATAATCCATTTTTCAACCATTTTGTAGGAATTGGTGAAAAGCATGATGAGCACGAACATGGTCACCAGTAAGGCTCCGGCCCTTACCGGCAAGCCGAAGATCATGTTGAGTGCAATAGCCCCACCCAGGATTTCGGCCAGAGAGGTCGATACGGATGCGATCATTCCCGATGTCAACAGAAGTTTGGAATAACCGGGCCTGAGGTGAATGGCGGCCGCTTCGGCCAGACATAATCCGGAGGCTATGCCAAGGTGTGCAACATTGTGTTGCAGCAAGATGAGCATGAGGGTGGACAGAGTGACCATCCAAAGCAACGTGTAGCCGTATTCTGCCCCCGCTGCCAAATTTGAAGCCCAATTTCCCGGATCGATGAAACCTACCGTCACCAATAGCCCTGGCCCGATAAACTTGAAGATCTCGGCTCCGCCCAATTTGGGCCGGTAGTGTTTGTTGTCTATGTTTCTGAATAACCTGAACATGGCTTGTCGGTTTGATTCTCTACACTATGGATTTCACTGCCTGTAGTTCCAGTACCTTTCAAAGCCAGAGAAGAAATGTGAGGCTTCGATGGCTGCATTTTCGTCGCTGTCCGATCCGTGAATCGCATTGTGATTCAGGCTCTGTCCGTATTTTCGGCGGATGGTGCCTTCGGCAGCTTCGGTTGGATTTGTCTTTCCTATCAAACTGCGGAAATCCGTTACAGCATTTTCCTTGCTGAGGATGGCGACAACAATAGGCCCGGAAGTCATGAAATCGACCAGCTCCCTGAAAAAGGACTGCCCTTTGTGTACGGCATAAAAGACTTCCGCCTGACTTTGAGTCATACGTGTCATTTTCATTGCAACTATGTCGAAACCTCCACGTGTGATGTCCGCAAGGATGTTTCCGATTTGTCCCGATCTGACGGCACAGGGTTTGAGGATGGTAAAAGTAAAATCGGTTTTCATAGTTGTCTTTTTTATTTAATGAAATCTTCACGCATCGGGCTGAAACAGTCGATCAGGATGCCGGCTTCCAGGCAGTTGCATCCATGGAGTGTGCCCGGGGCAATATAAAGCCCGTCGCCGGTTTGCACTACCTTGATTTCGCCGTCAATGTTGAATTCGAATTGACCGCTTGCTACAAATGTTGACTGGCTGTTTGGGTGGGTGTGTGTGCCACCGACGGCGCCCTGCTGGAATTTGACCTTGACGAGCATCAGCTGGTCGTCGTAGCCCATGATTTGCCTGACAACACCTTCGCCGGCCGGTTCCCAGGCTATTTCCCTTTCATATAGGAATGATTTGCTGCTTATCTTCATCTTTTTCGGATTTTACATCTTGTCCGTGGACACGATGATGTTTTTTCTGTTCTTCGCTCTTGCAAAAATACAATCTTTTTGAGTTTATTCTCTTTGGTCTTTAAATATCCTTGACAGACATTGAATTTAAAGGTAAAAATTTGGTTATATATGGCAAAACAGACCGCTATCATAATAGATCAAGATATTGATTTTAATGGACATGCAGCGTCCATTTTTTATATCAAGTTTAGGATATGTTTTGTACCTTTACACCATTGATTTGAAGAAATCTACGGTTTTGATCGCAAAACCTATCGGCTTTAACCAATATACCATGAAATTCACAAACAAATTTTTTCTAACATTAATCTTCGGCTTGGCCGTCTTGCCTCTACAGGCACAAAAATTCCGGGAGCTCGCGCAAACTCCGCCTATGGGCTGGAACAGCTGGAATAAGTTCAATT
>Ga0183099_1000355_pt1 | contig 35363 bp, 33 predicted proteins | sample Biomet1_FD_127788 | JGI IMG/M metagenome (GOLD analysis project Ga0183099, IMG submission 127788) | Microbial communities from bioreactor (seeded with anoxic lake sediment) at LBNL, California, USA - Biofuel metagenome 1 | ecosystem: Engineered > Bioreactor > Anaerobic > Unclassified ... | reverse complement strand
CTCAACCTCGCTGCTGAAATATTTTGTTGAGTTTTACACCGAGAAAAGCAGCAGCCACGGCCTTCAGTATCTCAACCTCGCTGCTGAAATATTTTGTTGAGTTTTACACCGAGAAAAGCAGCAGCCACGGCCTTCAGTATATCGCCTGGTATAAACGGAAAAACTGCCATGACCAGCGCACTGCCAATATCGACGTTCATGATCAAGTACATGGAAAGCAGTCCCCCGATATACGTAATCGGCATTCCGATGACAACGGCAACAAAAACATAGCGTTTAAAAGAATTCTGCCCGCCTTTCAGCACACTGACCAAGGGATACGCCAGCAGATACGCAAACAAAAAGCCTCCGGTCGGGCCAAATAATTTTCCCAGCCCGGCTGCCCCGCCGGTAAACACCGGCACGCCGACCGCCCCTAAAAATATATACACAGCCAAAACGGTAAACGTCTGTTTCGGCGTCAGAATAAACGCGGCCAAATTCATCACAATCGTCAGTGCCGTGATCATCGCCACCGTAAAAGGCAGTGGAAAAGAAATATAGGCCGAAACACACAAAAGTGCAACGCAAATGGCCATCTTCGTCAAGTCTCTCGTTGTCAGGTTTGCTGAAGCAAACGCTGTATTTTTCATCGTTCATTCCTCCAGATTCGTAAAATATTGGATTTCTGCCTGAAATGCCAATCCCTGTGGACCACAAGCCTGCCATAAACTAGACATCTTGTACAAAGAAACTGCATCCCCGCCATACAGCGGCTGCAAGAAGCGGATGCTTATGCCGGCAGCTGTCGGCAGTTCGGCCTGCAGCCACTGTAAAATCAGAAGGCCTGGAACAACTGGCTGCGCAGTTCCGTGAATGGGATTGTCATCCCCTGCCGTGCGGACAAATGCTGCAATTTCTGCCGCAGTGAACACCATCTGACCGCTAGGCTTCTGTTTCGGCAGCATTCTTGTCGAAACCGGCGCTGCGGCCCCTTGATTTTCCTCCGCCAAAAAAAGTGTAACCGTCAGACTCGCTGCAACCTTATGGCAGCTCTCCAAAACAAGCTGGATGCGCATAAATTTTCTGCTGGCGCGCTGAATCGATAAATGGGCTTCAGCCTGCTGCGGCAAATCCAGCCGACTCTTTTCCCATACGACTTTGCCGATATAAGAACCCTTATACTGTTCGCCCTGTAACTCGCTCAGTTTTTTGATCAACCTTTCCATCGCGCGCCCCCTCATCAATACGTACTATTATAACGAAGCTGCCAACAGCAGTCAACCGATTTCCTTTTCAAGGTTAACCTAAGCAGTGTAGCTTTGCCTGGCAAAAAAAACCGCTGCAGCCTTAACTGCAGCGCTTCCCCATACAATCATTCATTTTTAAGACGGGTCAATACTTCCATGATCAGATGAACCTGCGGAACGATTGTCGCAAGTTCAATTCGTTCCTGCGGGCTGTGAATATCGTGCGCCGTTACACCAATCGAAACGATATCTAGTTTTGGGTTTTTTTGAAAAAACCAGCCGCATTCGAGACCAGCATGAATGCTTTCTACTTTCATCGTTTTTTTATTTTGCTCCGCAAACACCGTCGACAAGAGCGGCTGCAACCTGCTCGCAGGGTTTTCAGCCCAGCCGGGCGACTGTGAACCGTATTTTGCCCGAAAACCAGCAAGGCCCGCAGCCGCAGCCGCAATAAGGCGGAAACTGTGCACCGTCGCATCACTTGCACTGCGCGGCAAAAACTCGATTTTTATCTTATCCGGCTGAATTACCGCCCGCCCGATATTTGCTGAAGTCTCAACCAATCCCGGCAAAGACTGTGACATGGCATATATGCCGCTGTGGAGCACACAAAGCAGGCCGAGGAAGCCATCACAATCTACCGGCAGCAGAACTCGCTGCGGCAACGCAACCGTTTCCACAACGAATTTTAGTCCATTTTCCACTCGATAGCTGTTTTTAAAATCCGCTTCTGCCTGGTGCAGCACTTGGCGAATCAACGGCAGGCAATCCGGTGCAGCCGTAATCGTCGCAACCGCCTTGGCAGGAATCGCATTGCGGGCCATACCGCCTTCAAAAGTTGCCAGAGAAAAAACAATACCGGCACCAAGCAGCTCACGCAGCGCCAGCGCCAGAAGCTGAATGGCATTGCCCCTGCCGCAATTGATGGCTTCGCCGGAATGTCCGCCTAACAGGCCCGTCAATGAAATGCAGTATGCAGCCTCAGCTACCGGCACTTCCCAGGCCGGTTCCTTTTCAAAATCAATGACGAGATTGCCGGCACTGCCAACAGTTACAACATCATAATCCTCTGAATCGCAGTTTATAACATAGGCCGCATCAAGCAAATACTTGTCAGCCAGTGAAATGGCCCCGGTCATGCCCTGTTCTTCATCCACGGTTATAATTGCCCGCAAAGGGCCATGGAGGAAGTCCGCCTGTAAAATATAGAGGATCTGCGCTACCCCCATGCCGTCATCAGCCCCCAGGCTGGTTCCTGCCGCATAGAGATGCTTCTCATTGCGCTCTACTGTTATCGCATCGGTTAAAGGGTCAAAGGCAACACCTTCATCTGCAACGCAGACCATATCCATATGCGCCTGTAAAACCGTTCTCGCAACAGCCTCATAGCCCGGTGAAGCCGGCTTATCGGCAATGATATTCAATTTTTCATCCTGTACCACGTCCAGACCCATCGCCTTGATGCGGTTAAATAAATAGGCGCTGATTTTTTCCTCGTGTCCCGATGGACGCGGAATTTTGGCAATTTCCTGAAACTCCGCCAAAACGCTTTCCAATACAATTTGTTCTTTGTCCATAAATGAATCCCCCATGTCTTTAATCTACCGATTATTTTACCATTTTTTGCAAGAAGATGCCTTCGTATACACTTACATATGATACGGCAGCATGCCAAAAAGCGCTGTAAAAAATCAATTTTACAGCGCCTCTTAATAAATTCAAATAAATATAATAGCTTTATGCCTTTGCCGTCCGGCCGCAAATCGTTTTGCCGATTTCAACCGTCTCTGGAACATATAAAACCATAGATTCCGATATGCGCTTAACTTCACCATTCATCACATAGCATACCCCATTGATGAAATCGCATAAACGCCGCTGCTCTGCTTCTGGAACTTTTTCATAATTGACAACAGCCGCTTTTTTTCCCTTCAGCGTATCCGCAATCAGATTCGCCTGGTCGAATGCCGTCGGCACATAGACTTCAATCTTCAGCTCGGGAATCTTCGTCGTGTGCACGGTGAGAACCGGGCGTTGCACAGCGGTTTCATAGGATAAGGGCGCACCGTTGACTACTTTTTTCGTTTCCTGCGCAGAAACTCTTTCTACCGGCTGTTCCACCACCTCTTCGATTTCTTCCATGGGCATTAGTAAATTCGTTATTTTTTCAAGAATCCCTGACATGCTTTCCGCCTCCAGCTTAAATTTATATATTTAGTTCAACAATTTTCTATACCTCTTTTGCTATATTCTCCACAAAAAAATAAAGTCCTGCAAGAATCCATAAGTTAGGACTTTTGCAGGACTTTATTATAGTATTTATTTAGACTTGCGTTCCCGACCGCGCTGTGCTCTGTCCAATACAGACTTACGCATGCGGACATTTTCCGGCGTCACTTCTACAAGTTCATCGTCGTTGACATATTCCAAAGCCTGTTCCAAGCTCAAGAGGCGCGGCGGCGTCAGACGAATCGCTTCATCCGAAGAACTTGTGCGCATGTTGGAAACATTCTTCTTCTTGCATGGATTAACATCCATATCGAGTTCACGCGTATTTTCTCCGATGATCATGCCTTCATAAACGGCCTGGTTCGGCGAAATGAACATTGTTCCGCGATCCTGCAACGTGAATATACCATAACCAGTCGTTTCACCCTGTTCAAAAGCGACCAGCGAACCGCGGGCACGGCCCGGGATATCGCCTTTATACGGCACATAGCCATGGAATACATGATTCATGATGCCGTTTCCCTTGGTGTTGGTCAAGAACTGCGAACGGAAACCGATGAGTCCACGCGCCGGAATGACAAATTCCATGCGAAGATAACCGGATACTTCCGTCATATTCAAAAGATCTGCCTTGCGGGTACCCATGGATTCCATTACCGTACCCATGTATTCCTGCGGCACTTCAATCGTCAAGTTTTCCAGCGGTTCGCAAAGCTGTCCGTTGATTTCTTTATAGACAACTTCCGGCTTACCAACCTGAAGTTCATAGCCTTCACGGCGCATCGTTTCAATCAGAATCGACAAATGCAATTCACCACGACCGGAAACCTTAAAGGTATCTGCCGAATCGGTTTCTTCCACGCGCATACTGACATTTGTTTCAACTTCTTTATACAAACGATCACGCAGATGGCGTGAAGTTACAAAATTTCCTTCACGGCCAGCAAACGGGCTGGTATTTACCGCAAAGGTCATTGCCAAAGTCGGTTCATCAATATTGATGGCCGGCAACGCTTCCGGATTTTCAGCATCGGCAATGGTATGGCCAATACTAACATCACCAAGGCCAGTAACCGCTACAATGTCACCCATAGCAGCTTCTTGTACTTCTACGCGCTTAAGCCCCTGATAAACAAAAAGCTTGCCAATTTTAGCCTTGGTTTCGCTGTCGCCATCAATCAAGACAACGTTCTGATTAACAGCTGCTTTACCGCGAATAATACGGCCGATAGCAACACGCCCCACATATTCATCCGCATCCAAAGTCGTAACCATGATCTGCAGCGGGCCATTCATATCACCTTTTGGTGCCGGAATTTCTTTTACGAGCAAACTAAACAGCGGATCGAGATTATCACTTTCATCATCCATATTCATCTTTGCAATGCCCGCGCGAGCGGCCGCATAGACAACCGGGAAATCGAGCTGATCATCATCGGCACCAAGTTCCATAAACAATTCCAATACTTCGTCATAAACATCATCAACACGCTGATCCGGACGGTCAATCTTGTTGATTACAACGATTGGCTTAAGTTTCTGTTCCAATGCCTTGCGCAATACGTATTTCGTCTGCGGCATTGGGCCTTCAAAGGCGTCAACCAAAAGCAATACGCCATCGACCATATTCAAAACGCGTTCCACTTCGCCACCGAAATCCGCATGACCCGGGGTATCAACGATATTAATCTTGATATCCTTATACATGACAGCCGTGTTTTTCGACAGGATCGTAATACCGCGTTCACGTTCCAAATCATTCGAGTCCATTACGCGCTCTGCTACCTGTTCATTGGCACGAAACACATGACTCTGTCTTAACATAGCATCTACCAATGTCGTCTTACCATGATCGACATGGGCGATAATCGCAATATTTCTTAAAGCTTCTCTTGTATCCATATTATACTATTTTCCTCCTAAATAAAGTAAAACTTCAAGCAGATATATTCTGCTGAACTCAGCACCATAAAGTCAAAAAGAAAAAAGAATGCGTCTTACATGCATTCTTTTGCTATTTGCATACACTCAATCATATTATATAAAGCGCTGCTTGTCAATTATTTTATTTTATTGGCAAAAAGCCTTCTACGCGCCTCAGGCATCAAATACATTGAGCAATTTTTTAAGATACCGCCAGCCTTTCTCTACGGTCCGAATAACCGATTCCATAACAGCCGGTTCCCGTATGACGATCCGCAGGAGTTCCCGCCGGAATTGTCGATAATCCGCATCCAGCGTCTCGAGGAACTCTTCCATGTCCTTTTCAACCGAAACGGCTGGAATAGGTGCAGCCTCAATCACACAGTGCTCATTCTCCAATACGGCCGCATCTCCATAAAAAGGAATATAGCCTTCTATGCCGAAGCGGCTTTCGATTGCCTCCAGCAAAGCCCCTGCAGACGGCGCTTCGCCGTGAACCACAAATACATTCGCCGGTTTCGGCTCCGTAATATTTTCCATCCAATCTAAAATCTGATTGTGGTCTGCATGTGCCGAAAAACCATCAAGCTTAAACAACTTTGCTTTGATGCTGACATCTTCGCCCATGATTTTGACACGTTTTACGCCATCGAGCAATCTCCGGCCCAGACTTCCTTCTGCCTGAAAGCCGACAAACAACACGCTCGATTCCGGACGCCATAAGTTGTGTTTGAGATGATGCAGTACGCGTCCCGCATCAGCCATGCCGCTGGCTGATATGATGACCGCCGATCCTTCATGGCTGTTTATTGCCTTCGATTCATCAGCGGATTCGCACAACTGCAGATGTGGCATCTGGGGCAGACGGCCGTCTTTCTCCAGCATCTTGAAGGCTTCTTCATCAAACTCCTGGGTATTGTGGACAAAAATCCGCGTTGAAGCAATAGCCAGCGGGCTGTCCAGGATCACCGGCACATCGCCAATTTTATTTTCTTTCCACAATTTATAAAGATAATACAGCAGTGTCTGCGTGCGCCCCACCGCAAATGCCGGAATAATTAAATTGCCGCCGCGATCCATCGTATCATTTATGATTTCCGCCAGTCTGTCTTTTTCATAAAGCTGATGCACGCGATCCCCGTAGGTCGATTCAATGATGAGGTAATCCGCACCCTTTATAACCGTTGGATTCTTGATAATCGGCTGTCCCGGATGCCCTAAATCGCCGGAAAATACCAGTTTTTTCGTCTGTCCATCTTCCGTCACATATACCTCAATAATCGCCGAACCTATGATATGCCCCGCATCTTTGTAAACTGCCTGCACCGAAGGCGTCACCTGCACCGCTTCATTATAGCGGATCGCTACAAACTGCTGCAAGGACACTTCAACATCTTCCAAGGTGTAGAGAGGCTTAACCGCCATCTGCCCGGTCCGTTCTCCTTTGCGATTTGCCAGTTCCGCATCGGATTCCTGAATGTTCGCACTATCGGGCAGCATGATTGCCGCAAGCTCACAAGTGACTTTCGTCGCATAGATATTGCCTTTAAACCCGTCACGGCACAATTTAGGAAGCAACCCGCAGTGATCAATATGAGCATGCGTCAATAGTACACTATCGATTTCAGCCGGATTGAAATGAAATTCATCATAATTCAAATCACGCAGTCGCTTCCCGCCCTGAAACATACCACAATCAATCAATATTTTTTTTCCGCCCGTTTCCAAAAGAAAACAAGATCCGGTTACCGTATGGGCTGCACCCCAAAATTGCAATTTCATAAAATTCACCCCTTCTGCGTAATCGTCTTTTCCCTGCTTCTATTATAACATAGCATCTTTTTCGTTTCCATATTTTTCAAAAAATTATAAATTTTCCGTTTCTGTAAAAAAAACCACAGCAATGCAAATTGCCATGGTTTTAATACTTCCTATTGTTCTCCGATCATCCGAACTTCCGGATAGAGCTTCACACCATGTTTTTCATACACGCAGCGCTGTACCTCTTTGATGAGATCCAGCACATCCTGTGCCGTCGCGCCGCCAGCATTTACAACAAAGCCAGCATGCTTAGTCGAAATCTGAGCGCCGCCAACCCGAAACCCTTTGAGATCGGTCTGCTCGATCAGCGTCCCGGCAAAATAGCCTTCCGGCCTTTTAAATGTGCTGCCAGCACTCGGCATCTCCAACGGCTGTCGGCTTTCCCGCTTTTGCGTCAGCGTTCCCATCTTACTTGCGATTTCGTCCGGCTCACCAACCGTCAAAACAATTTCGACTTCACAAATCGTCTGCTCATTTTCCTGAAAAACGCTGTGTCGATAGCCGAATTGCAAATCAGCCTGTGTATAATAAACGATTTCGCCACACTGATTTACGGCCGTAACTTTTTGCACAATATTTTTAATTTCTCCATCATAAGCTCCGGCATTCATAAATACAGCACCGCCAATACTCCCCGGAATCCCCACGGCAAACTCCATGCCGGTTAACCCGCAGCGAACCGCATACTTGGAAACGTCCGCCAGCAAAGCCCCAGCATTGGCAAAAATATGATTTTTTTCATGCCGAATGGCGGAAAACGGCGAATTGACCTTGACGACAACCCCACGAACCCCCTTATCGAGCACCAACACATTCGAGCCGTTTCCCAATACGGTAAAAGGCACAGCGTATTCACGAATCAGCTTAAATACATTGGTAACATCCTCTACGGACGCTGGAAACACAAGGCAGTCGGCCGGGCCGCCAATCTTAAATGTCGTATGCTTGCTCATCGGTTCATCCAGAAAAACCTGCTGTTCAGGCACTACTTTTTTTAACGCTTTAACAAAAGCCTGCATATTTTGCAAAATAAAGTCATTCCTTATCTACATTAATCTAAATGGTCAAAACCGACTTGCTTTAAGTGGGAAAAATCCATTTGGCGCATGGCTTCATAGGCCACAATTGCTACGGAATTTGATAAATTCAGCGACCGGGCATCGCTGACCATGGGAATGCGAATACAAGAGTCCCAGTGCTCTTTCAAAACCGCCTCGGGAATGCCTGCTGTTTCCTTGCCAAACACCAGCAAATCATCCTCGGCAAACTCCACTTCCGAATAGGCACGCGGCGCCTTGGTCGTACTATAGTAAAAAGTATGATCTTTGTAGAGAGCCAAAACTTCATCGAAGTTTTCATGATAATGTATCTTTACCAGGTTCCAATAATCAAGACCGGCTCGCTTTAAATATTTGTCATCCGTCGAAAAGCCCAACGGCTTCACCAAATGCAACTCAATATTCGTTGCCGCACAAAGCCGCGCAATATTTCCTGTATTTCCGGGAATTTCCGGTTCAATTAAAACGATATGCACCACATACACCTCTAAGTTTCTTTTTGTCACTGCTATAACTTATTTATTATACCCAAAATGCTATTTAAAAACAATGGGCAATGTAACCTGTTGCCGGGGCGGCTAAAAGCCGCCATGCCTTCAGGCTCGGCAAAGGTTAAAGCCCTCTGATTGCCGTCATCGGCATTACCAAAACAAGACACGAACGGCCGTTAAAATTCAATGCCTTGCTGCGCCTTAATACCCTGCTCATAGGGATGTTTCACCGCGCACATTTCAGTTACGAGATCCGCCCGGGCAATAATCTCCGGCCGGGCATCGCGTCCGGTCAAAAGCAGATGGACACCCTGCGGCTTTGCCTCAATAATTTCGATAACATCGGCCAGGTTAAGCAAGCCGAATTTTACCGCATAATTAATTTCATCGAGGATAACCAAATCCCATAAACCGCTTTGCAGCTCCGCCTTGGCTCGCTGTAAAGCTTCTCTGGCTGCAGCCTGATGGAGGCCGAATGCTGCCGCATCAGCTGTTTTTTGCGTAAACCCTTGTCCCATCTGGCGAATTTCCAGCTGCGGCGAAAATTTTGCCAGAGCTTTTAATTCACCGTATTTCCATTTTCCTTTGATAAACTGCAAGATAAGAACATGCAAGCCTTGGCCCCAGGCCCTTACCGCCAAGCCAATCGCCGCCGTGGTTTTACCTTTACCATTCCCCGTATGCACCATAAGCAACCCTTTTGTTTCATTCATTTCCATTTAACTGTCCTCTCCTGACCAACGGTATTAATTTTAGCCTCATGGCAAAAAACATGCTATACTATTACATAATAGTATCATATCCAAGGAGCCTTTATGAAGAAATTTATTGCGTTTGCTTTTATTATTTTGTACTTAACCATACTTTGTATTTTCTTCACTGAAACGACGGACGCCCTCGCTTTAAAGGCCTTTGAGTTTCAGACGAATATCACCGAAAAAAATCACCAGGCTTTCCTCTCCTGGAAACGCTTGCCATACCCTTCTTATTATGAAATCGATGTTTTAACCAAAAATCCTAACCCGGCAGTATCTGCCGAACCATATCATCTGGTAACAAAGGATTTTACCTTCAGCAGTTCTTATAAACTGCCGCCAACAGCGGTTCCCACCTATTACCGCATTACAGCCCATGGCATCTTTGGCATCGTCGGTAAACCATCCGAGATCATTGACAACACCATCTTCAATGCCAATCCCGCCATTCCGACACTGATTTCTCATTATGATGCTTCATCGCCGGCTGGCAGAATGCCTTATTTGCTTTGGCATACGGTTCCCGGGGCAGTTTATTACGAATTGGAACTCCTATCGGCTCCGCCAGAAAATCCCAATGCTGCAGAGTTGTCGCAAAAGCATCACCTTTTCAGCACACAAAACATATTCGCCAACGGCTACCAAGCTGATTTGCAGTCCTTTGCCGCCTACAAAAAACTCTATTGGCGCGTCCGGGCCATGGCTTTTTCCGGCAAGCCGATCGGTGTTTTTTCCGATGCCCAGGAACTATGTATCGACGATGCAATTGCTTCACCGCAAAAACCGCTGCCAAACACCTTTGATCAAATGCCGAATTTCAAGCAGCCTCTTTATCCGGTTTACAACTGGATTCCCCTGCATAATATCAACCGTTATGAAGTCGAGCTGTTGATTGCGCCGCCAAAGCAGGAAAACAACCAGACGCCTTCGCCAGAGCGGATCTGGTATTATACCGTCAATAATGCCGCAAGCTGCTACGATGAATATCCGCGGCTCGATGCCGGCGATTACTATTGGCGGGTGCGGGCTGTCGATGCCGCCGGCAATACGATCGGCGTTTATTCCGACTCCCAAAAATTCACCGTAGAAAGGCCAACCTTGCGTCCGCTGGCGGCCACCTTCGGCGATAGCATTACGCACGGCGGCGGTTCGCTGTCCTACTCCCCAGCCAATCTGGAATACAGCTATCAGACCTATCTGGACTTCCCCGTGCTCAATCTCGGACGCAGCGGCGACACCTCCAGCACGACCGCAGCGCGGTTTGACCAGGATGTCCTGCCTTTTCAGCCGAAAAACCTTATCATCTTGTGTGGTTCCAACAGTATTCGCGCCGATACGCCGGCGCTGACCATCATCCATGACATCAACACCATCCGCGAAAAATGCGAGGCCAACGGCATCCGGCCGATATTTCTGACCCTGATGCCAATCAATCCGGCCAATATCATGGCAGCCTTTCAGGCGGAAACCGACCCCCACTGGCGCGATAAGGTTGCTGCCGTAAATAAGCATATACGCACCATGCCTTATTTCATCGATCTCGAGCCTTATTTTTATGATCAACAAGGCTATATGTCCACTGACTACGCTGCTGACGGGCTTCATCCCAGTATCACCGGCAAACAGCTCATGGCTGAAATCATTAATGCCCATATGAATTTGCTGAAAAATTGACAAATATAACGAGGCACGGCTACCTGGAATTTTACTACCAGATAAGCCGTGCCTCTTTTACTGCCTTCTATTAAATTCATTTCATCTTAAGACCATATTCGGCGATACATTTGGCGATCGCCTCACTTGTATTGCTAAAAACAAAACCCGCTTTTTTCGCCTTTGCCGTATCCAGCCGAATGTCACGTGGCAATTCGGCATATTTGTCCCGATCTGCTACTAAAAGATCCTCCAGCCGCGTTTCCAGTCCAAGACCTGTGAAAATCTCCCGCACAATTTCATAGCGTGATTTATTGTTTTCTGCACCAAGATGGTAAAGTCCATACGGTAAATCAAACAATTTAATAATCTGTTCCACCATTTCATGCACATACGTCATACCACGAAATTCATTTATCGGAACCGTTATCTTTTCATTTTTCATAATGGCCTGCATCGTATCCCAAAGGATATTCCCCGACATGCCGCAGCCTCTCTGTGGCATGCCAAACAGCCAGGTAAAGCGGACGGTCCAGAGTTCCGGCAAAATCGACTGCAAGAGTTGTTCTGCCTCCAGCTTGTTTTTCCCGTAGACAGTATCCGGCATGGCCACATCAGCTTCGCTGTAGGGCCCTGATTCTTTGTTGCCATTAAACACTTGTTCCGAACTGATAAACAGCATTTTCGCCCCGACGCCCTTAGCAGCTTTGGCCAAATAGACCGCACCGTCCACATTTATTTTTTGTGCAACATCCGGGTGCCGCTTACAATAATCCGTAACAGCTATAGCCGCGGTATGAACGACATACCTGGGCTTAAATTGCTGCACCGTCTGCCAAACCGCTGCTTCATCCGCAACATCCAAATCTTTATGTCCCAAGGCAAGAATTTCATACGCGGCCGCATACCGAGCCGCAAACCGGGCCGCAAAAAAACCGCTACCACCTGTCAGCAATATTCTCTCCATGCTTTCATCTCCCTTGAAATTATCCATCTACCCCTGGCAATCGATGCCATTTTCCAAACACCAATCGGCTGCAATCTGCAACAATTCCTGTCGATAATAAGCCTGCCACGATTCTGTCAAAGCAAGTTCACGCACCTTACGGGCAAAATGCCGTATTGCCCCCGATCCTTGCAAAGTTTCTTGCAGGGACTGCCGCAAGGCCTCGGCCTGTTGCTCCGCAAACTTTCTCATAATCGCATGTTCATCAACATCATATGCGGACGGCAGCGGCACATAGCGCTGCCAATTGTCTTCCACTTCAAAAACCTGCTGGAGAATTTCCTCTTCCGTCTGTTCTTGACTTGCCGCATCATATTCTTCGGAAAACTCAACAAAAGCTCCCGTTTGCGTATCAAAATATATCTTCCACAAATCTATTTTCTCTAACTTATCGGCTATCGCCGACAAAGTGATTTCCTGCATATTCTTACTCCTCTTTGTCAATAATCTTCTTTACATTATAGATGATTCAGTCAAATCATACAACGCTGAAAACAAAAGAAAGAGCTGAAAGCCCGCAAATTTGCAAGCCATCAGCTCTCCCTTATATTTCAAACAATTTTCCAGTCTGATCGATAATTTTGTCGCGCCGCTCTTTGGCCGCCGCAAAATAATCAAAAATCTTCGTACGATCTTCCTGCTCTATCGCTGCGATGACTTCCTCCAAAATCTGCTGCAACTCCCGCAGATTATTTGTAATCGCTTCTGGATTTGACATGCAGATATCCGCCCACATATCCGAATTAGAAGAAGCAATCCGCGTCGTATCTTTAAAGCCGCCGCCGGCAAGCTTCAAACAAGATTCCATATCCCCCTGACTTCGGTTCAGCAAGGTGACCAAAGCTGCCGCGGCAACATGTGGCACATGGCTGATCACCGAGGCACAGCGGTCATGTTTGGCAATGTCGAGCGTCGTGAGATTAGCTCCGGTCAGCTTCAGCAAATCGATAACCTTTTCCATAGCTGCCGCTGGCGCTCCAGTATCTTCAACAATCACGTAACACTTATTAAAAAACAAATTTTTATCCGCTGCCTGAACACCACTGCGCTCCTTGCCCGTCATCGGATGACCGGCGACATAATAAATATCCTTTGGCAAAAGCTTATGCAAGCGCTGCCAAATATACTGCTTGGTACTGCCGGCATCCGTAAGAATCGCGCCCGCCTTCAAATGCGGCAAAATCTTTTCAACCATCGGCACAATCTGAAGTACCGGTGTACTCAAAAAAACAATATCCGCATCTTTGACGACCGCTTCAATGTCAGCGGAGGCCATATCCACCGCACCGAGCTTTACAGCTTCATCCATGCTCGCCTGCGTGCGCGATAAACCCGTCACATAGATATCGTCCCCCAGTTTATCCTTAAGTGCCAATCCCAAAGATCCGCCGATAAGGCCCACGCCGATAATCGCTAACTGCAGTTTCTTCATTTATTTGCTCTCCATGGCCTTCGCTATTTTATGCACTTCATCCATTACAGACTGGAAATTCTCTGGTGTGAGCGATTGATCGCCATCGCTTAAAGCAATTTCCGGATGCGGATGAACTTCAATCATCAACCCGTCAGCTCCGGCTGCAATTGCCGCTCTGGCCATTGGACGCACCATCTGCCAACGGCCCGTGCCATGGCTCGGATCGACAATGACCGGCAAATGTGACAATTCCTTTACCGCTGCGACCGCACTTAAATCCAGCGTATTCCGGGTGAAAGTTTCATACGTACGAATGCCGCGCTCACAGAGAATGACATTATAATTGCCCTCGCTCAAAATGTATTCGGCCGCATTCAGCCACTCACTGATCGTTGCCGACAAACCTCTTTTCAACAACACCGGCTTTTGCGACCGCCCTACCGCCTTTAGCAATTCAAAGTTCTGCATGTTGCGGGCCCCGACCTGCAAGACATCCGCATATTTGCAGACCAGATCCACCGCATTGACATCGACAATTTCCGTGACGACTTTCAGGCCTGTTTTTTCGCCGGCTTCCTTGAGCATTTTCAAGCCCTGTTCTGCCAATCCCTGAAAATCATAGGGAGAAGTTCGCGGTTTAAAGGCGCCACCACGCAGAAAATTCGCGCCGCCTGCTTTTACACATTCCGCAGCTTCAAGCAATTGCTCCATGCTTTCGACAGCGCATGGACCTGCCATCACGGCGAGATTGCCGCCGCCGACCAAAACGCCGCCAACGTTAACTACGGAATCGTTAGGCTTAAATTCACGGCTTACCAATTTATATTTTTCTGTAATCTGCACGGTCTTTTCAACTCCATCGAAAGCCTTCATCTGCAGGCTGGAAATAACTTTTTTGTCGCCGATCACACCGACAATCGTCCGGGAAGCTCCCTTGGACATATGGTACGTCAATCCCATGCTGACGATTTTATCCTGGACCTTCTTTAAATTTTCTCGCGTAGCCGTTGGGCTCATTATAATAATCATGTTTATTCCTCCTATAAATTCAGCAATCCACTTAAAAATGAATACAAAAAAGCTCGCCCCTAGAACAGGGACGAGCTGTATAGCCCGTGGTACCACCCTGCTTGCTAAAAGCAAGCCACTCTTTTCAAGTACTAACATACTCTAGCCTATGATAACGGTGGCGTTCCGGCTCAGCCTACTATAAATTCAGCCTGCTGCTTACAAGGGTATTTCAATCAATCCGTCTGCCGCGTTGCACCAACCCCCGGCTCTCTGTGAGACAGTTCTGATTTACTCGTCTTGTTCATCGCATTTGTTTTCTGTATTGGTGTTACTATAACGTATATTTCATACCATGTCAACTATTTTCTTACACTTTTCATCATTTTTTTTGCAAAATGCAATTTAAAGTGTAATACCCCCAGCAAAATCTACCTTATTTCAGACAAATCGGCTGGCACATCTTTTATTCGCATATTTATGCTTATCAATTCAATACTTTCAGCATGGCGGTCTCGTCACAGTTCGGGAATTTCGGACAATCAATGCATTCCTTCCAGACCTTATGCGGCAATTGCTCTTTGGTGATCTCCTCAAAGTCCAGTGTTTTAAAAAATCCCGGCTTGTAGGTAAGCGTAAAAACCTGCTTGACGCCAAGTTTGCGCCCCTCTTCAATTAAAAGTTCCACAATTTTTTTGCCGATCCCCTGCCGGATTGCTGTCGGGGCAACTGCCATCGTCCTGACTTCTGCCAATTCATTCCATATGATATGGAGTCCGCCGACGCCGACGATTTCGCCATCCGCTTCGGCTACCACCATATCCCGCAGCGTTTCATAAAGCGTATTGCGGGAGCGCGCCAGCATCACGCCGTCATTGGCGTACTTGTTTACCAATTCATAAATCGCTTCTATATCATCAAATGTAGGTTTGCGGTATATCATCCATACATCACCCCTTTAGTATTATTATACAACACATTATAATATTTATGCAACAAGGAAGCTTGGACAAATTTCCTGCAAGGGACAACTCCCACATAATGGCCGGCGGGATTTGCAAATTTTGCGGCCATGCCAAATAAGCCAATGATGCGCTGCGGACCACAGCTCCCGGGGAATCGCTTTTTGCAAGCCTTGCTCGACTTCCAGCGGCGTTTCGCCTACGGCCAGCCGCAAGCGGTTGGCCACCCTGAATACATGGGTATCCACCGCAATCGCCGGATGTCCAAAGGCTATGCTCAAAACGACATTCGCCGTTTTTCGACCAACACCTGGCAACGTCAGCAAGGCTGCAAAATCATCTGGCACCTCGCCCGCATATTCCTCACAAAGCTTTCGGCAAGTCGCCAGGATGCTCTTGGCCTTATTGCGGAACAACCCGCAATCGCGAATCTCCTCTTCCAGCTCGGTCAGGCTTAACGCCGCAATTGCCGCCGGCGTAGCCGCTTTGGCAAAAAGCCGCTCCGTCGTAACGTTAACGCGCACATCCGTGCATTGTGCCGATAAAATCACCGCTATCAGCAATTCAAACGGATTGGAAAAGTGCAGCGCCGGCTTGGCTCCCCTGTAGGTTTCTTCTAATATAGCTACCATTTCTGCTTTTACTTTTTTTGTAACTCGCATCGTACACCTCTAAAAAACAAGGAGCCGCAACAGCAGCTCCTTGCAATTAAACTAAAATACAGCGGTTATGCTGTGATAGAATTCCTATTTAATTGGTCAGACTGCGGATTGGTGCCGGAATGCGGCCGCCGCGTGCAATAAATGCCTCGGAACTAAACTGACTCTTAACCGGTATGATCGGACAGTAGCCCAAAAGGCCACCGAATTCTACCGTATCGCCGACTTTTTTGCCCGGAACCGGAATAACGCGAACAGCCGTCGTCTTATTGTTGATCATGCCGATAGCCGCTTCATCGGCAATGATGCCGGAAATCGTCGCCGCCGGAGTATCACCAGCAATAGCGATCATGTCAAGCCCAACAGAACATACACAGGTCATAGCTTCTAATTTTTCCAGGGACAGGCTGCCGCGGGCTACTGCGTCGATCATGCCCGCATCTTCACTGACCGGAATAAACGCTCCACTGAGGCCGCCGACATGCGAGGAAGCCATCAGGCCGCCTTTTTTGACAGCATCATCAGCATCCGCCAAAGCAGCCGTTGTTCCCGGTGCCCCGCAACTCTCAATGCCCATTTCCTCTAAAATATGGGCGACGCTGTCACCGACCGCTGGTGTCGGCGCCAAAGACAAATCAATGATGCCAAACGGCACCCCCAGGCGTTTGGAAGCTTCTCTTGCTACCAGCTGACCTACCCGCGTAATCTTGAAGGCGGTTTTCTTAATTGCTTCAGCCACCGCTGTGAAATCTGCGCCTTTTAAATCTTCCAGGGCATGTTTTACCACGCCCGGGCCGCTGACCCCTACGCTGACAACTTTTTCCGCTTCATTGACGCCATGGAAAGCTCCTGCCATGAAAGGATTGTCGCCCGGTGCATTCGAGAATATGACAAGTTTCGCACAGCCAATAGCATCGCGGTCACGGGTGAGTTCCGCCGTCCGCTTGACGATTTCGCCCATTTCCCGCACACAGTCCATATTGATCCCGGCTTTTGTTGACCCGAGATTCACAGAAGCGCAAACCAAATCCGTCACCGTCAATGCCTGCGGAATCGAGTTGATCAGTATCCGATCGCCGTTGGTATACCCCTTATCGACAAGTGTCGAAAACCCGCCGATAAAGTTAATGCCGATTTCCTTAGCCGCCCGGTCCATAGCTTCAGCCACCGGAACATACGTATCGGTTTTACAGGCTTCTGCCGCAATGGCAATCGGCGTCACCGAAACACGCTTGTTTATAATGGGAATGCCGTATTCCGCTTCAATGTCTTCGCCTGTCTTGACTAAAAACTCCGCTGAACGCGTTATCTTTTCGTAGATATTCTGGCAAAATTGGTTAATATTCGGATGTGCACAATCGCGCAGGCTGATGCCCATGGTAATCGTCCGTACATCCAGTTTGTTTTCGGTAATCATACGGTTTGTTTCTAATATATCATCTATCGTTATCACTGAATTGCCTCCAAATATTTATTCTCAGATATTGTGCATAATATTGAATATTTCCTGATGCTGGGCCTTGATCTCTACATTGATTTCCTGACCGCGTTCACTCAAAAGTTTCTGCAGTTCCTGCAACTTAATCTTGCTGTCGGTTATTTCAGCAATCATAACCATATTAAAAAAGCCATCCATAATGTTCTGGTTGATGCTCAAGATATTCACATTATGTTCAGCCAAAATATTGCTCACCATGGCAATAATACCTACGCGATCTTTCCCCACAATTGTCACTACCAATTTCATTTACATACTCTCCTTGTTATATTGTTATTTTCGTATATTGCGTAAACCTTACTACCATACACAAACACAAATTGACACAATACACATTATAGCATGAAAACATAAAACCTGATAGTTTCCCGCTAAAATATAGCATTGTTATTATATAAGATACCGTATTTTTTTCAAAAAATCCATTAAAAATATTATTTTTCATGTTTTTTTACAGTCCCCTATAAATAAAAGATATTATGAGCTATAATATACTTTACTGATAGGAGGGCACATATATGAAAGAACTTGGATTTTTTGACGGAGAATTTATAAATCTTGACGAAACAAAGGTCAGCCTGGAAGACCGCGGCTACCAATTTGGCGACGGCATTTACGAAGCCGCCAAAGTATATAACGGCAAATGCTTTGCTTTAGACCGCCATCTGGAAAGATGCATTCGTTCTTTGCGTGAACTGCAGATTCCGGTCACCTATACAAATGATGAACTCACGGCCATCCACGAAGACATCATCGCCAAAAGCCAGATCAACGATGGTGTAATCTATTTTCAGATCACGCGGGGCACAGCGCCACGCACCCATTTTTTCCCAGACAAGGTTGTTCCGCATCTGAGCATGACGATCCGGCCTTCCCTCGTGCACGAGGACTGGCAGACCAGCGGCATTCAAACGCTTTGGGCTGAAGATATTCGCTGGCTTCGCTGCGATATAAAAACCATTAACCTGCTGGGAAATGTTTTGGCTAAACAAAAGGCCCATGCCAAAGGTTTCCATGAGGCAATTCAGTTTCGTAAAGACACAAATCTGGTCACCGAAGGCTCAAGCAGCAATTTTTTCATCGTCAAAGATGATATCATCTGGACGCACCCGCTGAACAATTTAATTTTAAAAGGCATTACCCGCTCTATTCTATTGGAAGAATGTGCTCCCCAGCTTGGGCTGACGGTTGTCGAAAAAGCTTTCACACCGGAATTCGCTGCCGGAGCCGATGAAGCTTTCGTAACCAGTACCAGCTTGGAAGTAACGCCGGTCATTTCCATCAGTGGCAAAAAAATTGGCCATGGCGTTCCCGGAAAAATCACCAAACAATTGCTGGCAGCTTACAAGGCTTTAGTAAAAGCTGACTGCTATCGCTAAAAGGAGAGTATATACTTGATTACACCTGAAATGATCCAGCGCATCAATGCTCTGGCAAAAAAGAAAAAAGAGCAAGGTCTGACCGAGGTTGAGCTTGCCGAACAAGCAACCTTGCGGCGCTTGTATTTAGACACAATCCGCGGCCGTCTCAAAAGCACGCTGGAAAACATCGAAATTGTTGACGATCCCAAACAGGCAGTTACTATTATAGGAGAAAATGACGATTTGAAAGCTTTGGTCAACGAGCCTTCCGCCTACACGCATTAATATGCTGCATCCATCCCGACATGGCTATCATGTCGCCCTGCTTTCCTGCGGGCATTTTCTCAACGATTTTTATTGTAACTTCTTGCCCATTTTGCTGCCCATTATCATGCCGCGACTGGGCTTATCCTTAACCATTACCGGCCTTCTCGTCATGGTTTTTTCCTTTACTTCAAATGTACTACAGCCGTTTTTCGGTTATCTCTTAGACAAGCGAAATATGAACCGCCTCTTGCTGACCATCATTCCATTCGGAGCAATTTTCATCTGTGCGACAGGCTATGTTCCAAACGCTGGCTTTCTGTTTTTTGTCGTCGCACTTAGCGGCATCGCGGTTTCCATCTACCATCCGCTCGCTTCCAACCTGATTGGCAAGGTAGCTTCGCCAAAACATGCGGGGCTGTCCCTCTCGCTTTTCGTCGCTGGCGGCAACCTGGGTTTCGCCTTGGCTCCGCTGATTTTGGTCTATTTCACCAACAAATTTTCGTTGGAGGCGTTGCCGATACTGATCTTGCCGGCGCTCCTCTTAAGCGCGTTATATTACACCTCCCGGCTTTACACCGTGCAAACAGTGACAGCTGCGGGTGCAAGCAAAGTTCTGCATTTTAAAGAACTGTTCAAAAACGCCGCTCTGGTCAAGCTCAATATTGCCATGGGGCTGCGCGCCTGGACGCATGCGGCAGTTTCTACGTTTTTGCCGATACTGATCATCAGCCGCGGCAATGACACGACCTTTGCCGGCATTATGCTGACGATCTTTTTAGTCGGCGCGGCATTAGGCGGCATGGTCGGCGGCTACTTCAATGATAAGTTCGGTTATAAAAAAGTTATCATTATCTCCCTGCTGCTCGGCGTACTGCCTACCATGCTCTTCTTTACCAGCGACGAAATAACGCCGCGGACGCTGCTTTATCTGTTTATCTGCGGCGCGAGTCTGCAAGCCCCCCAGCCAAGTTCAATTGTCTGGGCACAAAAACTTCTGCCAAATTATGCAGGCATGGCTTCCGGCATGATGATGGGCCTTTCCTTTGGCTTAGGGGGCATAGGGGCGGCTTTCACTGCAGCCCTGGCCGATTTTATAGGACTTTCCACAGCTTTACTAATGACGACTTTACCGCTTGCCTTAGCAGCCATCGTCATTATGTTCACGCCGCAAGCCACGGCAAAAAAAATCTAAAAAAATATTCCAACCGATTGTCTTCTGACAAAGGACAAAAGCTGCAAAAAGTGTGCCTTCAGGTGCCGCTTTTTGCAGTTTTTTCTTGCTGTTGCGGCTACTTTTAAAAATATTTTCACTATTTATATTAATTATATTATATCTTTTAATTATAATTAGCTTGAAAATTATGTTAAAAAAATCACGTTTTATCATTGACAACCTTAAAATTAGTACCTATACTGTATCTGTGATGTAAATTTGATTTGAGCTTGAAATTTGTAGTAACCATGCGGCTTGCCGTACTATGCAAATTTCATATTTCAGCAAATTTGCGCTTCAGACCATATGTTTTATCTATGTTACTATATCAAGGGAGTGTATTTTATTATGGCTAAAAAACCTGTACAAATTACGGAAACTGTCTTGCGCGATGGGCATCAATCTCTTGTTGCGACTCGTATGCGTATCGAAGACATGCTGCCACAGCTTGAAGCACTTGACAAAGTCGGCTACCATGCGCTTGAAGCTTGGGGCGGTGCTACATTCGATAGCTGCCTGCGCTTTTTAGGTGAAGATCCTTGGGAACGTTTAGACACATTGAAAGCTAATTTGAAAACTCCGATTCAAATGCTCTTACGTGGTCAGAACCTTCTTGGCTACAATCACTATTCAGATGATGTTGTTAAAGCCTTTGTAAAAAAAGCCTCAGAACATGGCGTCGGCGTATTCCGTATCTTTGATGCGCTGAACGATGTCCAGAACCTGACTACCGCAATCAGTGCTGCTTTAGCATGTAAAGAAAAGCCGCATGTACAGGGTTGCCTCGTCTATACAATCAGCCCCTTCCATAAAAATGAAACATTCGTTGAGCTGGCCAAAAAGCTCGAAAAAATGGGCGTTCACTCTATCTGCATTAAAGACATGTCCGGCCTGTTGAAACCTTATGTTGCTGAAGATCTCGTGAAAAAATTGAAAGCTGCTGTAAATGTGCCGATCAATTTACATACGCATTATACCAGCGGTTTTGGTTCAATGACCTACTTGAAAGCAATTGAATCCGGCGTTGACATTATCGACTGCGCATTGTCGCCGTTTGCACTTGACACTTCCCAGCCTTGCACGGAAACCATGATCGCTGCTCTCGAAGACACAGAATATGACACAAAACTCAATCGTCAGGCTCTGTCGCCAATCGCGCAGCATTTCTTGGGTGTAAAAAAACGCATCATTGATGAATTCAAACTTAAAGGTTATTTCGATGTCAATCCGAATGTTCTTGATTTCCAGATCCCGGGCGGCATGCTCTCGAACCTGGCCAATCAGCTTAAAGAACAGGGCATGGAAGATAAATATCAGGATCTCTTGGATGAAATGCCTCGTGTTCGTAAGGATCTCGGTTATCCGCCGCTCGTCACTCCGTCGAGCCAGATTGTCGGCACCATGGCTACCTTCAATGTCATGATGGGCAAACGTTATGCGATGGTACCGCGCGAATTCAAAGATTTGGCTCGTGGCAAGTTCGGTCATTCACCAGTTGAAGTGGATCGCGAATTCTTGCACTCCATTGGCGTAAAAGACGAAGAAATCATCACGGACTGCGCGAAAGAAGACCAGAACGCTGAAAAAATGGCTGAATTCAAACAGCAGTTGGCTGATAAGGGCTATCCGAATGCATCCGAAGAAGATATTCTCTCTTATGCACTCTTCCCGCAAGTCGCTGAAGAATTCTTCAAAGCGCATCGTTCATAAGAAATACAGGAAAGCCGCCGATTCTTCGGCGGCTTTTTTATTGCTATTTTACATTCGCAAAAATAATGATTTTATAAATTATATTTATAAATATTTTTATAAAAAAGGTCTAAAAAAGCGGCACCCGCCTGCTTTTTTAGACCCTAACAATCGATCAGAATATAATTTTAACCACCTTGTAGACCACTGCACTCATCAAGGCAGTACAAGGGATCGTCAAGACCCACGCCATCAGCATCTGCTGTGCGGTTCCCCAGCGTACGGCACTGATTCGCTTTGCTGTACCAACCCCCATAATCGAACCGGACACAACATGTGTCGTGCTGACCGGCAGATGCAGCAGAGTCGCACTGAAGATGATCAACGATGAATTCAAATCCGCTGCAAACCCGCTAGGCGGTTCAAGCTTGAAGATCTTACCACCAATGGTCTTGATGATCTTCCAGCCGCCAAAGGCAGTGCCAAACGCCATGGAAGTCGCCGCTAAAACCTTTACATACAATGGCACTTCAAATTCGCTGATATAGCCGCCGCTCAAAAGTGCCAGCGTGATAATCCCCATGGCTTTCTGCGCATCATTTGACCCATGAGAAAAAGCCATCATCGCCGCCGAGAGAATCTGCATCTTTTTGAAGCGATTATTCAGCATGGATGGCATGCATTTGCGAAAAACAAAATACAACAAATTCATAATAAGACAGCCCGTTATAATTGCGATAAGCGGTGAAGCAATCAAGGACAGTATGATTTTGCCGATTCCATAAAAATTGAGACCGGATGCTCCTGTCGAGACTAAAACCGCCCCGATAAGTCCGCCGACCAAAGCATGTGACGAGCTGCTCGGCAGAGCCACCCACCAAGTCAGAAGGTTCCAGACAATCGCCCCGCAAAGGGCTGCAATGATAATGTGTTCATCCACATGCGCGGCCGATTTTACAATATCCCCGCCGATCGTCTTAGCTACGCCGGTGCTGTAAAGAGCTCCGATAAAATTCAAAAACGCTGCCATAATAATGGCTACGCGCGGCTGAATGGCCCGCGTCGATACGGACGTCGCAATGGCATTTGCCGTATCATGAAACCCGTTGATAAAGTCGAAAACCAAGGCCAAAATAATAACCGTAAAAATCAGATACTGTAGTTCAAGCATATTTCATTACCACGCCTCTGATCATATCGGATACATCCTCACAATGGTCCAGTGTATTTTCAAGATACTCCAGGATATCCTTCCACTTAATGATTTCAATCGGATCCGTAACGCGTTCAAATAAATAGGCTACTTCACGGCGATACAGAAGATCTCCTTCGCTTTCAAGCTTTCCGATCTTATGTGTACATCGAAGAATTTCTTGTTGATTCGTTTTGATGTTCTTCAATAAGGTAAAGGCTTTTATGATCTCTTCCGTAGACTCGATCAACAGTTTTGTCAAGGCAATTGCCCCTTGCTTAACAGGTCCTGCTGTATGATACATGACCATCCGCTGCAACGTTCCCTGCAAAAAATCCACACCATCATCCAGACCATTTGCCAGGGCATAAATATCTTCACGGTCAATCGGTGTAATAAAAGTCTGATTAAGTTTGTCAATAATCTTGTCATTAATTGCATCTGCTTCATGCTCAAGGTCAACAATTTCATCCATCTTTGCATCTGCTTTGCTGTAATCCAGCATCACCTCATTCATCAACAGAGCACCCTTGTAAAAATAACCGGCACTCTCGACGAATAAATCAAAAAACTCTGCATCCTTGTGCTTGAAATTAAACATATATTGCCTCCCAGAACTCCATTATTTTAGGTCCATACTTTTTTACTATATCATTATTTATCTAAATTAACAATAAGCAAATATGTAAAATATCACAGACGAATCAGGAGAGTGTCCCCCGCATTTTGCTAGTGGGACACTCTCCTGATAACCTAAAATTATTGCATCATTTACTTGCCTTCGACAAACTGTAAAGCCCTTAACGTCTTTTCGGCAATGCCTTTCATCTTCGCCGCCGACACTGCACAGACAGCGATTCTAACCCCGCGCTTAAGCGGCACGGCAAAAATCAAATCATCATGCAGTTTATTGCAAACAGCCGCAGAATCCGTTGCTGGAATAGACAGAAAGAATCCTGCCTTATACGGCAGAGCATTCAACCCACAGGCTTTCGCTTCCTGCATAAAGATTGCTGCCCGATCGCGGATCATCTGATAATAAGCTTCCCTTTCCGCTTCAAACTGCCGTGTCAGCGTCTGGTCATGATGAATGGTCGTCAATAAGGTCATCGCACCACGATTGACGTTCGACCAGGTAGCCCGGCTCGTATACTGATTGATATTGGCAAATTCCTGAATGACTTCTTTGCTGGCCGAAACACCGATCATCGCCCCGGCTCTCTGTCCATACATCGTATAGCCCTTGGACATGCTGAACGCGAAGATGCTAAGGATATTCGTCGGCAGGTTGCTGAACAGCTTCATGAATTTGCGGCTTTCATTCTTTTCACCGGCATAATCTATATAAGCAATGTCAACCAGAAGGGTGATTTTCTTTTTTGTATCCTTGGCATGCTCTTTGCACACATCAAGCACCTTGCTCCAGTCATCTTCTGATAAGCTGTAGCCCGTCGGGTTATGTGCCGGCGTATTGATAATGATCAACAAAGAATCCTGTTTCGCCAAAAGACCTTTTACTTTTTCCGCAAAAGCGGCAATATTAAAATCTTGTTTTTCATCAAATAAAGAATATGTATCTAATTTGCGCTTTGCTTCCGTACACAAAAGGTTATAAGGACCCCAGAACCAATCCGCCGTCAAAACAGAATCGCCGATTTCAGAATAATTCCAAATAGCATGATGCAGTACGCCCGTTCCGCCAGCAGTTGCCACCGATGCAAAATAACCTTCCGGTTTTTGATCCGCAAACGTCAAATCGATTACAGATTCAAGATAAGCCGGTAAGCCTGAAATAGGTGCATAGGCAATCATATCGCTAATTGGCAACTGGCGGAAAACTTTTTCCACGGTCGGGATGCAGGCCAACATTTCATTATCATCCATAATCGCCCCAATCGTTGCATTGGTAACTTTATCTCTGCCAAATTCCTGAACAGCTTTATTTGCCGCGCCACTGGCACCAAAGATTGCATCTTTAGCAATTTTCCCCATTGAGTGGGATGCCGCCATACTAATAGTCATATTGTATTTCCCCCTTAAATTTGACACCTTTTCAGCGCCTGAGCTTTAAACTATAAGCTTTAAGTCTTTACATAACTTTCTGCTTCACTACAAAATATCCTGCGTAAACCCAAAAAGTATATAAAAATATTTTGTGTTTTTCATTAAAGCAAAGATACATGCTGACAGCTTATATAACGCTGCCAGCATGTATTCTGCCAATTTTATTATTTATCTGGAAAGAATTCTCGGTGAATTGCATTGACAGCTTCCTGCAGCTGTGACCCTTTGATCAGACAGGAAATGCTGATTTCCGAAGTGCTGATAACATCAATGTTGATGCCTGCCGTGGAAAGTGCGCCAAACATTCTCGAAGCAATTCCCGGATTGCCAAGCATACCGGCACCGACGATCGAAACCTTTGCGACATCTTCCTCAATCAACACGGCAATTGCGTTCAATTTATCTGCTACCGCATCAACAATCTTCTTTGCCTGCGGCAAATCCGAGCTGGCTACCGTAAACACCATATCCGTTACATTCTTTTCGATATTGCGAATGCTCTGAACAATCATGTCCACATCGACATTGGCCTCAGCCAAGGCAGAAAATATGGCATGGGCAATGCCCGGATTGTTCGGCACACCTAACACGGCAATTTTTGCCACTTTATTGTCATGCGCTACGCCTCGAATCACAAAATCTTTTTCTTCCACTGTGTATTCCTCCCTAATCATTGTTCCCGGCTTATTCGTAAATGTTGACCGAACATGTATCGGTATATTGAAGTATTTTCCCATTTCTACCGAACGCGGCTGCATGACGCCGGCACCCAGGCGGGCCATTTCCAGCATTTCATGATAGGTAATCTCCTGCATTTTGCGCGCGTCTTTGACAATGCGCGGATCTGCTGAATACACGCCATCGACATCCGTAAAGATCTCACAACTGTCCGCTTTCAGTGCTCCAGCCAGCGCAACCGCTGAAGTATCTGACCCACCGCGGCCGAGCGTCACCGGATCGCCATTATCCCGGCAGCCTTGGAACCCCGCAACCACAACGATATTCCCCTTCGCTAATTCTTCCTGCACCCTCGCCGGCTGAATGTCGACGATTTTCCCCTTTGTATAAACCGCATTGGTCTTCATACCGGCCAGCGGACCGGTCAGTGAAATAGCATTTGCCCCCAAAGATTTAAATGCCATGGTCAACAAAGCTATAGAAACCTGCTCGCCCGTAGTCAAAAGCATATCCATCTCACGAGCATATTGATAGGGTTCCTTATTAATAGCTTTCGCCAAAGTGATTAAATCATCGGTGGTGTCGCCCATAGCCGATACCACCATGACAATCTGGTCCCCCGGTTTTTTTTCATCCAGTACGCGTTTGGCTACTGCCATAATCTTTTCCGTACTGCCAACAGAACTGCCGCCAAATTTCTTAACAATTAAAGCCATTGTTCTCCCCCTAAACTAATAAAACAGTATATACAACCAGTTCTATTAAAAAATACATTTTCCTCTTCCAAGAAGACATTTATTACAAAAAGCATTTAAATGTTCTCAATCAGCTTTTATTATAACCGATTTACCTATCGCCTGTACAGGTATTTTCCATATTTTTTTCTGCAGTCCGAAATAGGCATCTAGACTTTTCTTTTTATATGTGATACATTTTATATGTGAATTGGCCTTTAACTTAACCCAGCGAGGTTAGGAAGGTAGATATTACACTATGTGATACCACCTTTATAATCTCTTTGCTGTTTTTGCAAGAGATTTTTTTTATGCCAAAATTGAATTCAAAGGAGCTATCTCATTATGAAAGATCATTCCATTCCCGTCGATAAAAGATTGCCACTGCTGACGACAATTCCATTGAGCCTGCAGCATTTATTTGCCATGTTCGGTTCCACCGTACTCGTACCGATTCTTTTTAAAGTCAATCCGGCAACAATCCTCCTGTTCAACGGCATCGGCACGCTGTTTTACCTATTCATCTGTCGCGGCAAAGTTCCGGCCTACTTAGGTTCCAGCTTCGCCTTTCTCTCCCCTGTTTTCTTAGTTCTGAGCCAATACGGCTACGAATACGCCTTAGGCGGCTTCATTGCCGTCGGCATTGTATTCTGTCTGGTCGCTTTGAGCATCCGCGTCGTCGGTACAAGCTGGATTGACGTCGTCTTTCCGCCAGCCGCCATGGGGGCAATTGTTGCCGTCATCGGGCTTGAACTGATGCCGACAGCTGCCGGCATGGCCGGCCTCACCGCTGAAGTCGCCGATCCGACGACGATCACCGTATCCGTACTGACGCTTTTAATTACCATTTTTGCCTCTGTTGCCTTCAAAGGATTCCTCTCCATTATTCCGATTTTGATCGGCGTAATCAGCGGCTACATCATCGCGGCCTTTAACGGCCTTGTCGATTGGCAGACCGTCGCAAATGCGCCTTGGTTTGCCCTGCCAACCTTCTACACGCCGAAATTCAATCTCAATGCCATTTTGATCATCCTGCCGGCATCGCTGGTTGTCGTCGCTGAGCACATCGGCCATCTGATCGTGACCGGCAACATCGTTGGCAAAGACCTGACAAAAGATCCGGGACTTGACCGTTCCTTGCTTGGCAACGGCATCTCCACTATTTTTTCCGGCCTATTCGGCTCTACCCCGAATACAACCTATGGCGAAAACATCGGCGTTCTGGCCATCACGAAAGTCTACAGCACCTGGGTTATTGGCGGTGCGGCCATATTTGCCATCCTGCTCTCCTGCTTCGGCAAACTGGCAGCAGCGATCCAGAGCATACCGACCCCCGTTATGGGCGGCGTCTCCCTCTTGCTGTTCGGCGTCATCGCCGCATCCGGTATCCGCATCCTCGTTGAAGCAAAAGTGGATTACAGCAAACCCGCAAACCTCATTTTAACTTCGATCGTCCTCGGCCTTGGCGTCAGCACCGCCAGCGTAACCTTCGGAACCATCACCTTAAAGGGCATGGCTTTAGCAACCGTCGTCGCGATCATCTTAAGCGTATCTTTCCGGATACTGACGCTCATCAACCCAGACAAAAAGGGTCCTGTCTGATATGCCCAGCTATAAAGTAACGGCGGACTTTGCCGGAAAATCCGCCAAGGATTTCCTGCGCCGCACGGCCGGAATTTCTCTGACACTCTGGCGCAAGATAAAACGGCAAAACGAATTTTATATAAACGAAACGCAGATATCACCCGGCTTAGCCATTGTGCAGCCGGGTGATATTATTCGTTACCGCTTGGAGCAGCTCTCTTCCATCGAACCGGTAAAGCTGCCGCTGACGATCTGCTACGAAGACGATGAGCTCCTCATCGTCAATAAACCTGCCGGCCAGCTCGTTCATCCCACAACAAAAGAACATACTTCAACTTTAGGCAATGCGATTCTCTACTATTATAAAGAAAACCACCTGCCGTTTTCTTTTCATCCGGTGCATCGGCTGGACAAAGATACTTCCGGTCTGGTGCTCATCGCCAAGCTGCCGCAAATTCAGCACCAGTTATCTACAGCACACGATAAACTGTTCCAGCGCCACTACCTGGCAATTATTGAAGGTACGCTTGAGCCCCGCTGCGGTGAAATCGCAGACCCGATTGCCCGCAAACCCGGCAGCATCATTGAGCGCATTGTCGATCCTGCCGGTCAAAGTGCCCTCACCCGGTTCCAAACACTTAAGACCAATGGCAAATTTTCTCTTTTAGAATTGGAGCTTGCAACCGGCCGCACACACCAAATCCGCGTCCATCTCGCCCATCGGGGACACCCGTTGCTAGGTGATGACCTCTACGGCGGCTCTTTAGAGTTTATCCCCCGGCAGGCGCTGCACGCCTACCATATGGAATTTTCGCATCCGGTCAGCGGCAAAAAAATCGTCATCACTTGCCCTCTGCCTGCCGATCTGCATCGCATTTCAGCATTGTTTTAATCTGTATCCGTCATATTTTATTATCATTGTCAATTATTTAATTCGATTGCTAAAATCAAGTCTTTTCATTCATCAGAAATCATGTTATCCTTAAGGCAAGCTGTGTAACTGTTCTGATATTTGTGCTATAATGAACTCGTTGGTGTTACACATATTTTATTAGGGGGTAATCAAAAATGCCATTAGTTTCAACGAAAGAAATGTTTGAAAAAGCCTATAAAGGCGGTTATGCCATAGGTGCTTTCAACGTAAACAACATGGAAATTGTCCAGGGGATTACTGAAGCTGCCAAAGAAGAAAACGCTCCTATCATCTTACAGGTTTCTGCTGGCGCCAGAAAATATGCTAAACACGTTTACTTAGTAAAATTGGTCGAAGCTGCTTTAGAGGATACTGATCTTCCTATCGCACTGCATTTGGATCACGGCGCGGATTTTGAAACTTGTAAATCCTGCATCGACGGCGGTTTTACTTCCGTCATGATCGACGGCTCCCATCACAGCTTTAAAGACAATATTGAATTGACCAAACGCGTTGTTGATTATGCACATGCACACGGCGTTACGGTTGAAGGCGAACTCGGACAGTTGGCTGGTATTGAAGACGATGTCAACGTATCCGCTGAAAACGCTTCTTACACACAACCAGAACAGGTAGAAGAATTCGTCAAGAGCACTGGTGTTGATTCCCTGGCTATCGCCATCGGCACAAGCCACGGCGCTTTCAAATTCAAACCTGGCCAGAAACCAAAGCTTCGCTTTGACATCTTAGAAGAAGTCGAAAAACGCCTGCCGAACTTCCCAATCGTTTTGCATGGTGCTTCCTCGGTTATTCCTAAATACGTAGATATCATCAATCAAAACGGCGGCAAGATGGCAGATGCTATCGGCATCCCGGAAGATATGCTTCGTCAGGCTGCCAAACTGGCTGTCTGCAAGATCAATATCGACTCCGACTTGCGCCTTGCTTTGACTGCTGGTATTCGTGAATACATGTTCGCACATCCGGATCATTTTGACCCAAGACAGTACCTGACTCCGGCCAGAGCTTACATTAAAGAATTGGTTAAACACAAAATTGTCAACGTTCTCGGCAGCAACGGCAAAGCCTAAGAACACAATATTAAAGGACCGTGCGATTTTTTCGCACGGTCCTTTTTGTTTTATTCAATAAATTTTTTCACAGCCCGGCCATTCAGGTAATTGCATAAGCGCCCCTGGTGCTGACCATTCTGTTCCATGGTCTGGATGATCGTATCGCGGATTTTCCACCACCCCGTATGCCAATTACTGAATAATGTGTTGGCTTCCGGAGCCCGGCCGATAATTCGCTGAACGACAATGTCTTCCGCCAAATGCTCCAAAAAAGCAATAACGCGCTGCTGGTACTCTTCACAGGAAATCATCGCCAGCTCACCGGCTTCATACTGCCGGGCCATCTCTGTTCCCTTGACAATGTACAGCGCATGCAGCTTCACCTGGTCAACCTGCAATGCCGACAAGACCTTAGCCGCCTCAACAACATCGGTCATATCATCCCACGGCAAATTCAAGATGAGATGCGCACACGATTGAAAACCATAGGCCCGGATGCGCAAAACCGCATCGATGAATTCACCCAAGCTATGGCCGCGGTTGATCTTCTGCAAAGAATGGTAATTCACGCTTTGCAGGCCAAGTTCCAGGCAGATATCGATATTTTTTTTTGCTTTGATTTCCTGCAAAAGTTCCAGATATGCATCATGAATACAGTCCGGCCGGGTCGCGATATAAATGGCCACCACGTCCTCCTGGCAGGCTTCCTCCGCATATGCCCGAAGTTTTTCCAACGGCAAATACGTATTGCTGAAATTCTGGAAATACGGGATAAATTTCTTGGCTTTGTACTTCGGGATGATATGTGCTTTATTCGCAGCCAACTGCTCGGTCACCGTCATATCCGCCGGCAAGTTCTCGTAGCCGGCACCGATCTCACCGCAAAACGTACAACCAGCAACTCCGCAAGTGCCATCGCGATTCGGGCAAGTGACGGGCAGACCTATCGGCAGTTTATATACCTTTTCCCCATAACGCTGCTTTAAATAATCCGAAAAAACATTATAAACCATTTTCTATTTCCCCTAATTCTATTTCTTGATAACCTATTGTATCGCCGCTAAAGTCAAACAAGAACGGTGTGCTTTTTATGATCACCTGCTGCGCTTCAAGCAGAGCTTTTATATTGAAAGAAAACACTTCAATATGGTACAGCTTATGCTGTTTTCGCCAATTCGTAAAAAGGTAACCTTTTATATATTTTTCGGCCCCGCCATCGCGCCAAAACCGTGTAGTCGCAGCCTGATAAATAGCCCCATTCCAATCCAGAAAATCCGGCCGGATGCTGCCGCAATCCGCCGTCAATGCATCGAGTTTCAACAGTTCCCAAACCGCCGCTTTGGCTTCCGGATAATAGCTTTCGCAAAAATCCGCCAAATACCGATAAAGCGATTTCGTCGTATGAGCGATAACATGCAAGTGCCGGCTTTCCCAGAATTCCGTCAACAAATCATAGAAATGAAAAGCATCGCCACCGCCCCGTTTGATCAAATACTGCGTCGTATGACGAAAGCGTCCCGCATTATAGTAAAGCTCAAATACCATTTCAAAGCTGTGGAACTTGCGGATCTGCCCATAATCCATATACTTGTTGGACAAAACCTGATATGGAGCTGTATCCATATACACGTATTCATGCTCGCGAACAATCTCCATCAGTGCCGAACCTTTCAAAAATTTTAGAAAGCCAATCTGCAGCATATCGGGCTGCAAATCATAAACCATATTAAACGAGCGGGCAAAAGACAAAACATCTTCGCTGGGCAAGCCGATGATCAAATCCACGTGCAAATGCATATTGTGAAAGCTGAGAATCCGCCGTATGTTTTCAGCGATCTTGTTCCAGTGATTTATCCGGCTGACCTGCCGTAATGTCACTTCATTCGTCGACTGAATGCCAATTTCCAGCTGCACACGACCAACCGGCATGCGTTCTAAAATTGCCAAAACTTCTTCATCCATATAATCAATGGACACTTCAAAATGGAAATTCGTCCGGCAGTCCTGCTCAGCTAAAAAGTGCAGGATCGGCATAAAATGCTCTTTGCAGGCATTAAAGGTACGATCGACGAATTTTACCTGCCGCACATCATGTCGGACAAAAAAGGCCAGCTCCGCGAGCACTCGGTCAAGGGACAGATACCGCACCCCCTTGGTCGCACACGACAGGCAGTATTTACAGGCAAACGGACAGCCGCGAGAAGTTTCGTAGTAGATGATTTTATCTTTGAGCTGTGCCATCATCTCCTCATGATAGGGAAACTTAACCTGCGAAAAATCCTCTACGGTTACCGCCTGCCCTTCTATTACGCTGCCATCAGCGCAGCGGTAGGCGAGTCCCCTTATCGCTGGTTCAGCAGCGCTTGCTGCCAGCAAATGCTGTAAAAGAGCATGAAAAGTCTCTTCCCCTTCACCGCGGACAATATAATCCACCATCGGCATTTCGCGCATAAAGGCAGCCGTCTCATAGGAAACCTCCGGCCCGCCGCAGACAATCCGGCACTCCGGCAAAACCCGCCGCAAAAGCAATATAAGCTGCCTGGTCATCTCTATATTCCAAATATAACAGCCCAGGCCGATGACATCCGGCCGTTTTTCGTAAATCTGGCCGAGGATATCCAGCAGCTGATTGTTGATCGTAAATTCCAGCACAGCAATTTCGCACAGATCCTGACAATATTCCTGCAAATAACGCAGGCCCAAAGCAGTATGCGTATACTTTGCATTCAATGTCGTTAAAACAACCTTCAAAATTTCACCCCATCTTCTATAAACACTCCTACAATTATAACGATAAAGATTCGATATTGCCAGCAAATTAATGCTATAATGTTTCTAAAATACGAATTCACAAAGGAGACTGCCTTATGCACAAATTTCATCCAAACCTTGCCGCTGATCTAAAGAACTCCACCGAAAACATCGTACTAAATCGCGATGAGATCGCCGCTGATGCCAAATGGCGACTTTCTGATATCTATACAGACCGCAATTCCTTCGAAGCTGCCTATAGCAGCGTAAAAAAATCCCTGCCAACGTTTGCCGACCTTAAAGGGAAACTGCAAGATGCTGCCAGCTTAGCAGCATGCCTGCAGCAGCGTGATTGCACCTCCATACAAATCAGCTCACTGTTTGCTTACGCCCGCATGCACCGCGACACGGACAATGCCAGCAGCGATTATCAAGCCTTGACCGCTCGCACAACTTCACTGCTGAGTGAAGCCGCTGCCGCACAGTCATTTATCGAACCGGAACTTCTGAACTTAGAACCCGAAAAATTACAGGAAATGGTCGAAAAAACACCCACTTTGGCAAAATACCAATTCTTTATCGCGAATTTGCTCCGTCAAAAAAAACATATCCTCTCCCCTGCCGAAGAACAGCTCTTAGCCCAGGCCAGCGAAATCTGTCAGGCACCGGCAAATATCTTCACGATCCTGACGAATGCCGACCTGAAATTCCCGGAAACTCTGTCGGAATCGGGAGAAAACACCCCCTTAACCGAAGGGCGCTACAACCAATTGATCCGCTCACAAAAGCGACCTGTCCGCCAAGCCGCTTTCCAAAAACTCTTTCATACCTATGCTTCTTTCCGCAATAGTTTTGCGACTGCTTACAGTTCCCAAATCCAAAGCGCTATCTTTCAGGCCCGCGCCCGCAAATACCCTTCTACGCTTGCCGCAGCCCTCGATGAAAGCAACATCCCGCTCAGCGTATATGACAATGTCATTTCGACTGTCCGCAGCCACATAGCCCCGCTGCATCGTTATGTAGCATTGAAGAAGAAAGCCTTGCAGCTGCCAGACATCCACATGTATGATCTCTACACCCCGCTTACGCCGGAACTCAGCCGCAAATTTTCTTATCAAGAAGGTTTAACCCTTGTCCGCAATGCCTTGCAGCCGCTGGGTCCGGATTATTTAACCGATTTGAATGCAGGCATAAAAAACGGCTGGATTGACATCTACGAAAATAAAGGCAAACGAAACGGCGCCTATTCCTGGGGCGTTTACGGCGTCCACCCCTTTGTCCTCTTGAACTATGACAACCAATACAATGCGGTATCCACGCTGGCCCATGAACTCGGACACGCCATGCACAGCTTCTACAGCAATGAAAGCCAGGAATACATCAATTCCTCTTACACCATTTTTTGTGCCGAAGTAGCCTCTACCACCAATGAAAATCTGTTGCTCGACCATATGCTTCACCATGCTGAAAACCAACAGGAACGGCTTTATTTCCTGAACCAATACCTCGAGCAGGTTCGCTCCACCGTTTATCGCCAGGTTCTCTTTGCCGAATTCGAAAAAACTGTCCACGCTAAAGCGGAAAGGCAGGAGGCACTGACCGCTGATGCCTTAGAAAAAATCTGGTTGGAACTCAATCGCGGCTATTACGGCGAAGATATCCTCCTTGATGACGAAATCAAAATCGAGTGGGCGCGCATTCCTCATTTCTATCGGCCATTTTACGTCTACCAATATGCAACAGGCTATGCCGCAGCTACTGCTCTGGCTGACAGATTGCAGCATAGCGGCGGAACCGCACAGCAAGCCTACCGCCAATACCTGCAGAGTGGTGGCAGCGACTATTCCCTGCCCCTCTTAAAGAAAGCCGGCGTCGATATGACAACAGCCCAACCGCTGGAAATCACCCTGCAAAAATTTACCAGCCGCTTAAATGAGTTTGAAGAACTGCTAAATCAGCTGCCAAAAGCGGATAAATAAGAATTTTACTAAACACTTTCTTAGAAAATCGCGGAAACACTTGCATTCCCTAATGGGTTTATGATAGAATACTTATATTGTGTATGAGGATATCGATGTCCTTTACTTTAAGGAGGTGTGCTATATGGCAAATGTTTGCGAAATCTGCGCAAAAGGTGA
>Ga0183099_1000354_pt1 | contig 35386 bp, 38 predicted proteins | sample Biomet1_FD_127788 | JGI IMG/M metagenome (GOLD analysis project Ga0183099, IMG submission 127788) | Microbial communities from bioreactor (seeded with anoxic lake sediment) at LBNL, California, USA - Biofuel metagenome 1 | ecosystem: Engineered > Bioreactor > Anaerobic > Unclassified ... | reverse complement strand
CATGCAGCTCGCACTTGACGATGCAGGCATGAAGGCGGAAGAAATCGACTATATCAATGCACATGGTACATCTACGCATTTAAATGATGAAACAGAAACGATGGCAGTCAAGACTGTTTTTGGTGAGCATGCTTATAAATTATCCATGAGTTCGATCAAATCGATGACGGGTCATTTGCTTGGTGCTGCTGGCGGGATTGAATGTATCGCTACTGCATTGACGGTTGAACATGATATTATGCCACCGACAATCAACTATGAAACTCCGGATGACGGCTTGGATTTGGACTATGTTCCAAATAAGGCAAAAGAAAAAACGGTTAATGCAGCACTGTCTAATTCCTTGGGCTTTGGCGGACACAATGCATGCCTCATCTTAAGGAAGTATGTTGATTAAATGAGCATACAAGCAGGGATGACAGCAAAAAGACTGCAGTCATTGAAAACATTTGCCCAAAAACTTGACGTATCTTTTGATGACTGGACATTGCTTCATCAAGCGCTTACACATACATCGTACGCCAATGAAGCGAAAGATCCAGCAATTCACCATAATGAACGCCTTGAATTTCTTGGCGATGCAGTCTTGGAATTGGCTACAAGCACTTATTTATATAAGCATTTCCCGAACCTACCAGAAGGGGAACTGACCAAGGCACGTGCCTCGGTCGTTTGCGAAGTGACGTTAGCCAAAAGAGCACGTATATTGGAGATTGGCAAATACCTGTTATTCGGAAAAGGTGAACTTGCAACCGGTGGTAGAGAAAGATCTTCAATTTTAGCAGATGCTTTTGAAGCAATCATTGGAGCGATTTATTTAGATCAGGGAAGCGAAGTAGCTTTTTGCTATGTGCTTACCCAATTGAAGGAAGATCTCTTGACCGTAAAAAACGGGCAAGCACTTCAAGATTATAAGACGTTGCTGCAAGAGGTGGTCCAAAAAAAGGCAGATCAGACGATTCAGTATGAGTTGCTTTCAGAAAAAGGCCCCGATCACAGCAAGATTTTTGAATTTGCCGTTAAAGTCAATGATGTCATTTATGGCATTGGTGTTGGCAAAAGCAAAAAAGAAGCAGAGCAGCAAGCCGCTCAGCAGGCGCTTGATAAAATCAATAAATGAAAAAGACCGGATGGTGCATATGCCATCCGGTTTTTGTTATGAGGTGAAACATGAAGAACTATATCATACCTATCTTCATACCGCATTATGGCTGTCCGCATACCTGTGTGTTTTGCAGTCAAAGTAAAATAACTGGTATGCAGACGGATGTAACGGGAGAATATATTGAAAATACGATTAAACGCCATCTTGAGGGAATCACCAAAAAATATTATATTGAAGTCGCTTTTTATGGAGGCAGTTTCACAGCTTTGGATCTAAAGCTGCAATATGAGCTTTTAGCGCCAGCATATGCATACGTTATGCGAGGCGAAGTTGACGCTCTTCGTTTGTCGACCAGGCCCGATTGTATCGATGATGCAGTTTTAACGCAGTTAAAATCTTTGGGAGTCAAGACAATTGAGCTTGGCGCACAGTCTTTCGATGATGAAGTCCTTCGCCGGGCCGAACGCGGACATACTGGTGAGGCGATAGAACATGCGGCAAAAAAAATTCGGGAATATGGTTTTTCACTAGGTTTACAGTTAATGCCGGGGCTTCCTGGGGATACATGGAGAACGCTGATGTATTCGTTGGTAAAAACAATTGAAATAAAACCCGAATTCGTCCGAATCTATCCGACTTTGGTATTGGCAGGAACCGCTTTGGGAAAGATGTATGAACAGGCCGGTTATGAGCCATTGAGCTTATCGGCTGCGGTTTCATGTGCAGCAATCATGAAACTTTTACTTGAGCGCAAGGCCATTCAGGTCATTCGGACAGGTTTGCAATCGAGTGAGACGTTAGATGACGGAAAAACTATTTTGGCAGGTCCATATCACCCTGCCTTTGGAGAAATGGTCGATTCATATTTATATTACTTGATGGTCGCCTCTGTTTTGGAACAAATGAATGGCACCAAGGGACGAGAAATCATTCTGCATCATCATACCAAAGACACCTCGAGGCTGCGAGGCAATAAGAACAGCAACAAAAGTCTGTGGATGGAAAAATTTGAGTTGAAAGATGTTCAATTTGTTGCAGATGAAGCAAAACCAGGCAGTTTAACGATTTTTGATGGAAGTTTATCGTATCGAACGAATCTTAGCATGTTAGAGTTGTTTTGAATTTTCATGTTAAAGATAGGAAAAATTAGATAGCTGTGATAAAATAGATAAAAATTCATTTTATAAAAGAGATAGGATCGTGGCTTATGAGAGATTTGATCATGCTTGGAACAGGTTCAGCAATGGTTACGAATTGTTTTAATACGTGTTTTGCACTTCATTTACCAGATGATGAATATTTTTTAGTCGATGCTGGTGGCGGAAATGGCATTTTACGACAGATTGAGCAAGCGTCTATTGATTTTCGCAGGATTCATCATATGTTTGTTACCCATGGACATACAGATCATGTATTAGGCGTTATTTGGGTTATCCGAAAAATTGCCACTTTGCTCAATCAAGAAAAATATGAAGAGAAATTCCATATATATTGCCATAAAGAGCTGATAGGGACCATTCAGACAATGACAGAACTTACGCTTAAGAAAAAAGATTTAGAACAGATTGGCAAGAATATTTTGTTCCACGAGGTTAAAGATGGACAGCAGCTTGATATACTTAGTATGCAGGTGACTTTTTTTGATATTCAATCGACGAAAGCCAAGCAATTTGGTTTTCGCTCACTTTTTTCTGATGGTATGCTTTTTTCTTGTTTGGGGGATGAGCCTTTTAATGAACACTGCAAAAAGCAGGTTTATGGCAGTGATTGGCTTTTGTCTGAAGCTTTTTGCCTCTATGCAGATCGCGAGGTATTCAAGCCTTATGAAAAGCACCATAGTACAGTGAAAGAAGCCTGTGAAACAGCCGCTATGCTATCAGTGAAAAATCTTCTTCTATATCATACAGAAGACAAGGATATAAAAGGGCGAAAGCTGAAGTATATAAAAGAAGGCCAGCAATATTATCAAGGGATATTACATGTGCCGGATGATTTGGAAGTTATTTCTTTGTAGGGAGAATGAAAAGGAAACTGCTTTAAAACAATGTTTTAGGCAGTTTCTATCTTTTTGAAAATAGGATAGAAATAAAGGCTCTGTTTTAAATAAATGAAATAGGGAGGCTGCTTTATGGAAATCAAAGAGATTCGGGAAAAATGGATGAGCAATTCGGCTGAAAAACAAGAATATGCACGCCATTTTTGGGATAATGTGGCTGAGTACTATGAAGAACGAGAATTGCCTTTTTGGCAAAGCAATGATTTTTTGAAGCTGCTTGCCAATAAAGTGAATTTTACGTCGGCGATGCGTTCTTTGGATATTGGTTGCGGAGTTGGTGACTATTCGATGGTGATTGCTCCAAAAGTGAAGCTGGTAGTCGGCACGGACCTTTCTCCGGCAATGATTGAAGCGGCGAAAAAAAAATCGCAAGAGAACCGGGTTAAAAATGCGGAATTTATTTGCGCGGATTGGTCAGCCTTAGATGTCGATGCCCTTGGTTGGAGGTCTGCTTTTGATTTGGTCTTCGCTCATATGACACCGGCTATTGACAGTGCAGCTATGCTTGAAAAAATGATGGCTTGTTCTAAATCGTATTGTTTTTTGACAAAACCGACAAGGCGGCAGGATTCGGTATTGGATCCAATCAAAAAAATATTGGGGCTTGTTTCGGGCAGCACTTTTGATACGCATATTGCCGAAGCTTTTGAGCTGGTTTGGCATTTTGGCAGTTGTCCTGAATTTTTTTATTGGCAAGATACCTGGAAATTTGATCATTCACTTGAAGAAGCCTGTGCTTGGTACAGTGCTAAAATCAGAACACAGCATGAGATTGGCAATGCTGAAGAAAAAATCATTCGAGCTTATCTAAATGGTATAAGTCTTGATGGAAGAATACAAGAAGAAATAAAAAGTACAATCGTGACGATGTATTGGCAGCAATGAATGTGGACCGGTTTTTATTTTGCCGTGTTCGTAGATAAATAGGAAAGAAGGTAATGTTATGCGACTGTGGCATGACCGATTGATTCCTTTCTTACCGAGGCAGCAGCTTTTAGGACAGCACCGTGAATGCTGTGCGCTAAGAGGTAATGGCTGGGGCCGAAAGCATGCAACTGTTGACTATGTATTTCGGCATAGCCCAGCACTTTTGGTTGCATATCATCTTCTGGTTATGGCAGAAATGGATGCCAGAGGTTATAAGCATGCGAAAGAATGGGATGAACCTTGTTATCGTGGAGCAAAATGCCTTCCGTGGAAAGAACTTGTTGTGGAATTTGCGGAGCGTTATCCAGAACATGATAAGGGATATTTTGAGGATTGTTTGGAAAACCTTCGAGGAAAAGGTATAGAAATCAAGCTTTCTGAAAAAAACGCTAAACCGTTGTGATATATTTATCCGTCAGAATTATCAGAAGATTGTAGACAAGAAATCTTTGGTATGATACTATAGGGGGAAATATAGCGCAAGGAGGACTAAGGATGCAGATAAAAAAACATGCAAAACCTTTACATGAAGCTACAATAGGCGATTTGACAGATCGAAAATGTGGATTTTGTGGATTGAACCTTCAGTTTGCCGAGGTGGAATGCAGTGAAAACAAAGCATGGTTATCCTGTCCGATATTCATGTCAGAGAGAGGGCTTTCGCAGCGAGAACATTCGTCTTATGCGGTGCTTTTGAAAGAAACTGGCTATCAGATGGGAGATGAAGAGAAGCTTCAAAAGCGATTGAAGGAAAATATGCCAAACAGGAAGATGCAGCACGATCAACGAAAAAAAACAGCGCAGCCGGCAGGCAGTTTTGGCAAGCGTTGAAATAAAAGATCAATTCAGCTGTACGAAGTGGAGGCTCCGTACAGCTTTTTGTTTGCAAAAAGCGGAAGGATTCTAGAAGGATAGCTGCGGGTTTGTTTTGTGCAGCTATCTTTTTTGTGATACAATAAAATATAAGTGTCAAAATAGCATTCGTATAGGCTGGTGAAAGTTTTGCAGTTGAAAAGATTAGAGGCATATGGATTCAAATCATTTGCCGATAAACTGGAAATTGAGTTTGATAAGGGAATAACCGCAATTGTAGGACCTAATGGCAGCGGTAAGAGCAATATCACGGATGCGATCCGCTGGGTGCTCGGTGAGCAAAATGTCCGCAATTTACGTGGGGCAAAAGCGGAAGATATTATCTTTACGGGAAGTGCTTCTAGGCGTGCCCTAGGTGTGGCGGATGTATCGCTGACCTTTGACAATAGTGATGGACAGCTAGCGCTCGATTTTAAAGAAGTCGTCGTGACGAGGCGGTTGTTTCGTTCAGGTGAAAGTGAGTTTTATATCAATAAGGCTAAATGCCGATTAAAAGATATCTATGATTTGTTTGCCGATACGGGGCTGGGGCGTGATGCAATCAGCGTGATCAGTCAAAATAAGATTGATGAGGTCTTAAACAGCAAACCAGAAGAGCGGCGTCTATTATTTGAAGAAACCGCCGGAATCACGAAATATCGCAATCGCAAAAGAGAATCCTTGCGCAAACTTAGCGATACAGAACAAAATCTCTTGCGTGTCAGTGACATCGTACAAGAAATTGAAAATCAGTTGGAGCCTTTGGCTGAACAAGCAGAAAAAACAAAACAGCACAATGTGCTGGTGCAAGAATTGAAAGGCTGTAAGCTGACACAAATCTTACATAAATACGAAACGAGCAGTGCAGAACGAGCAAATGGACAAGTAAAAATCAAAGAGCTTAAAGATGAAGAAACAGCTTTTTTGACGAAGGTACAGGTCCTTGAGGCTGATAAAGAACAGTTGAGCAAAGAAATTCTTGATATAGAAGCTTCTTTGCAGAAGCTCGGTGAAAAAAACCACGATTTAGGTCAAAAATTCGAGAAAAATCGCAATGAGATTGCGATTCTACAGGAACGCTTGGAGCAAGGGAGCCGATCAAAACAGCGTTGCACAATTGATCGCAATGAGATTTTGCAGCGGGAAATGGAAGCGAAACAGCGATTTGAAAAGCTTGTGGCAGAAAAGGAACGGGCAAAAGAAAATGCCGCTGCAATCGAAGCGAAGCTGCAAAAGAAATTAGTTGCAGAAAAAAGTTTGCAGGAAAAAATTCAATTGCAAACGGCTGCTTTGAGAAGATTGCAGGAAAAAGCACAATTAAAGCAGTTGGAAATGAACGAAAAGCGTCAAGAACTGGCATTGCTCGAACGCGACTTGGCAGAAGTGTCAAGGCAGGTGCAAGAGCAAATGGCGTTATATGAAGTCGATGAAAAAACGCATCAGCTCCAGCAAGTGCAGCTAGATGAATTGCAAGCCTCATTCGCCAAAGAAAGTGGAGAAAACCGGGTTCGGCAGCAAGAAAAGAAAACGGCAGAGTCTGTTTTGGCGACTGTTGAAGATGAGAAACAGCAAATCGATGAGGCAATGCATAAGTTACAGCAACAAGGACAAAGCGCTTCAGCGAGGTTGTCCGTCCTACAAAATCTACAACGTGAATACGAAGGCTTTGGTCGTGCGGTAAAGTCGGTGCTCAAGAGTAATGCGAGCTGGCGAGGTGGGATAAGCGGGGCGGTTGCTGAACTGATCCATGTGGAAAAACGTTATGTAACAGCAATTGAGATAGCCTTGGGGGGGAGTCTGCAAAACATCGTAACGAAAGATACCCAAACGGCAAAAGATGCCATCGCCTTTTTAAAGAAGGAAAGGCTGGGCCGTGTTACTTTTTTGCCGTTGTCGACCATTGTCGTAAGACAGCCTGGACAGGATGCCTCGATTCGTCAGTTTGGCGGCTTTATTGGTTATGCAAATGAATTAGTGCAAACAGAGGCGGTTTACAAAAAAGCAGTGGATTTTCTTTTGGCGAGAACACTAGTAGTAGATACGATCAACAATGCACTTGAGCTAGCCAAAAAACAAGGTTACAAAAGCAGGATTGTCACGCTTGAAGGCGAAGTGCTCAATCCAGGCGGTTCAATGGCTGGTGGCAGCCTGGCACAAAGGGACAGCAGCTTTTTGAATCGAAGTGGTGAGATCGAACAGCTTGCAGAAAACTTGAAAAAAAGCGAAGCGGAAGCGGTTTTGCTGCAAAAGAAAAACAATCTTCTGCAAGAACGATGCGCCGACATCGAGCAGGAGCTCGAACAGTGCCAATTGGCAGAACAAGCCGGTTTGGTTAAACAAGCAGAGCAAAAAATCTATTTGGAAAAAAAGCAGATGGAAATTGCTTCGTCCATAAAAAACATGCAACAGTTAAAAGCAAAAATGGCAGAGCTCAAAGCGAAAAACGATGAGTTCGCCTTGCGGCGCGAAAAAATGTGCCGAGAAATTGAAACTTTTCAGGATGCAGACCTAAGTCAAAAACCAGAGGTTGCTGCTGTGTCGGAAATTCTCGAAGATTTACAGCAAGACTATGAGGACCTTGCAAAACTGCTCGTCGAGCATAAAATCGCGAAGACGGTAGCGGAGCAAGCGGTGATTCATGCAACAGAAAACCAGGCAGCTTTAGCAACTGAACTCAATAGGTATGGACAAGAATTGAGCAAAAACCAAACGGAAATGGCATCGCTGCAAGCATTTATCGAGACGAGCCAGCAAAAAATGGTCGTTCTTGAAGCAGATAATGAGCTTGTAGGGCAGGAAAAATCGATGGTATTGAAAGAGCATGACGAATGTTATGCTTTGAAAATGGCTAAATTGGTCGAGACCCAAAAAAACGAAACAGAGACAAAACAGGCAAATAAACAGCTCAATGAAGGCCGCAATAAGATACATGCATTTGAGCTTGAATTGACCAAATATGATTTTGAAATTGAACAATGTGTTGAAGAACTCATGGAATCGTATGAACTTACACCAGAGGCGGCAAAAACACATAAACTTGATTTGCCGCTTGCACAATTACAGCAAAAAATCAAAGATTTTGAAGGTGAAATCGAGGAACTCGGCGCTGTCAATCCGAATGCGATTGAAGAATATGAAGCGTTGAACAAACGATATACATTTTTGCAAAAACAATCGCAGGACTTGATCGATGCCAAGGAATATTTAGCGACGATCATAGCCGAAATGGATACAACTATGGCAAAGCAGTTCAAAGAGGCATTTGCTCAAATCAGTGTATATTTCAGTGAGATTTTTGTGAAGCTTTTTGGCGGAGGCCAGGCAAAGCTCATTTTGACAGATGCCTCGGATGTGTTAGCTTCCGGCGTCGAAATTGAAGTCGAGCCGCCAGAAAAAAAATTGCAGAACTTAGCGGTTCTCTCAGGCGGTGAACGTGCGTTGACTGTGATTGCGCTTTTGTTTGCCTTTCTTAAATATCGGCCAGCTCCATTTAGCGTAGTCGATGAAATCGATGCGCCGCTTGATGAGGCGAATGTCAATCGCTTCGGAGCTTTTTTACAAGAGTATGCCCAAAACACGCAGTTTATCGTAGTGACCCATCGCAAAGGAACGATGGAGGCTGCAACGGTCATGTTTGGTGTAACGGTCGAAGATGCGGGCGTATCAAAAATCGTATCCGTGCGACTTGAAGATCAGTTGAACTAATGGAGGGGAAAATATGGGATTTTTTGATAAATTGAAAAAAGGACTGGAAAAGACGCGAAAGTCTTTTACTGAAAAAATAGAACAGGTCGTCATCGGCTATGCAAAAATAGACGACGATTTGCTCGATGAACTTGAAGAAGCGTTAATATCGGCAGATGTAGGTGTAAAGACGTCGCTTCATCTGATGGAAGAAGTGCGAGCCGGCATTAAAAAGAAAGAAATCAATTCGCCGGAGGATTTGAAACCGTTTTTGGAAAGAAAAATCAGCGAGCTCTTAATGATTGGCTCCGATGAAAGCCGCTTGGCTAAAATCGGTCCGACCGTCATCCTTGTAATTGGCGTAAATGGCGTTGGTAAGACAACGACTATCGGAAAGCTTGCCAGCTATTATAAACAGCAAGGCAAAACGGTCATGCTTGCAGCAGCAGATACTTTCCGAGCCGCAGCAATCGATCAGCTTGAAATATGGGGCGAGCGCGTAGATGCTCCGGTTATTCGCCATGAAGAAGGCTCCGATCCGGCTTCTGTGGCATTTGATGCCGTGAAAGCAGCAAAAGCGCGTGATGTCGATGTTTTGATCATCGATACAGCCGGAAGGCTGCACACAAAATCGAATCTGATGGAAGAATTGAAAAAAATCAATCGAATCATCAGCCGGGAAATCGAAGAAGCACCGCATGAGACTTTATTGGTACTTGATGCGACCACAGGCCAAAATGCAATCAATCAAGCCGATTTGTTTTCCAAAGCAGCACCGATTTCAGGTGTTGTTTTGACAAAACTTGATGGCACGGCTAAGGGCGGGGTTGTCGTAGGAATCAAAGCAGAGCTCAAGATGCCGGTCAAATGGATTGGCGTCGGCGAGGGCGTTGACGATTTACGCCCATTTGATGCTGCAGATTTTGCCAAAGCACTGTTTTCCGACAAGTAAAAAGGCTTGACAAGAAGAAAAAACTTCTGTATACTTACAAAGTCAAGTGAATTTACTTGGCAGAAATCTCATGAAGCTAGGTGATTCGCGATGTTGGAAAAACTGTTGCAGATAAGTGCTTTGTTTGATTTTTACGGAGCTTTACTGACAGAAAAGCAGCAGCGATGCCTGGAAATGCATCTCTTTGAAGATTTTTCTTTATCGGAGATTGGCAATGAGCTGGGAATATCGCGACAAGCGGTATATGATATCATTCATCGTTCAGAGCAATCTTTGCGCGATTATGAAATAAAGCTTGGTTTGGTGGCTCGCCATGAAAAAGAACGCCAGGAGATACAGGCAATCAGTGAATTGGTGCGTGCCCTTAAAGATGAAGGCAGCAACTTGAATATAGAAGATATATTGAAAAGGCTTTCCAACTTGATTGGTAAGGTCAAGGAGGTATAAAATTGATTTTTGAAGGCTTAGCCGATAGACTGCAAGAGACATTTAAAAAATTGCGTGGTCATGGAAAATTGACCGAAGATGATGTCAATGATGCAATGCGTGAAGTTCGTATGGCTCTTTTGGAAGCTGATGTCAATTTTAAAGTAGTAAAGAATTTCGTAGCTAAAGTAAAAGAACGTGCGATTGGGCAAGAAGTCTTGGAGACCTTGAGCCCGGCGCAGGTTGTCATAAAGATTGTAAATGAAGAATTGACGGCACTTATGGGCGGTACGCAAAGCCGTATCACGATTTCATCTAAGCCACCTACAGTGGTTATGATGGTTGGCCTGCAAGGGGCAGGGAAGACTACGTCCGCGGGTAAGCTAGGCTTGTCTATGAAAAAGCAGGGTAAGCGCCCGCTTTTGGTAGCCGCTGATATTTATCGACCGGCAGCCGTGAAACAGCTCCAAGTCCTCGGCGAACAGCTGGATATCCCAGTGTTTTCAATGGACGCAGGTACGGATGCGGTGACGATTGCCCAAAAATCGATGGAATATGCAAACTCGCATGCCAACGATATCGTCATCATCGATACAGCTGGCCGTTTGCATATCAATGAAGAACTCATGCAGGAATTGAAGTCTATTAAACAAGAGGTTCGTCCGCATGAAATATTGTTGGTTGTCGATGCGATGACCGGGCAAGATGCAGTCAATGTTGCAGAAAGCTTCAATGCAGACTTAGGTCTTGACGGTGTCATTTTGACGAAGCTCGATGGGGATGCTCGCGGTGGGGCGGCACTTTCCGTCAAAGCGGTTACGGGTTGCCCGATTAAATTCGTCGGTATGGGCGAAAAGCTTGAAGCTCTCGAACCGTTTTACCCAGATCGCATGGCGTCGAGAATTTTAGGCATGGGTGACGTGCTGTCCTTGATTGAAAAAGCACAGTCTACTTTTGATGCTGACGAAGCCAAAAAGCTGGAAAAGAAAATGCGCAAAGATGAATTTACGCTGGATGATTTTCTTTCTCAGATGCAGCAAGTGCGAAAGCTTGGTTCTTTTGAACAAATCCTCGGTATGATTCCTGGTATGGGAAACATCAAGAAAAAGCTTGGTGATGTCGATTTGGATTTGAATGGAAAAGAAATCAAACATATCGAAGCGATTATCTACGCGATGACGCCAAAAGAACGGCGTGACGTAGCAATCATAAATGGCAGCCGCCGCAAGCGTATAGCTCTTGGCAGTGGTACGCGCGTGCAGGATGTAAACAAGTTGATCAAGCAATTTTCTGAAGCAAAGAAAATGATGAAGAAAATGCGCGGGTTAGCTGGTAAAGGCAATATGGGCATGGGCGGCTTTAAAATGCCGTTTATGTAAATAATAGCATTATTTTTTGAAGGAGGTGAATTTTCATGGCAGTAAAAATTCGTTTGAATCGTATGGGTGCAAAAAAGAATCCTTTCTATCGTATCGTAGTAGCTGATTCCCGTTCCCCACGTGATGGTCGTTTTATCGAAATTTTGGGTAATTACGACTCCACTAAAGAACCGGCAATCGTTAACGTTAACGAAGAAAAGGTCCTTGAATGGATGAACAAAGGTGCTCAACCTACAGATACCGTTAAATCTTTATTGAAGAAACAGGGTATCATGGCTAAGTTTGATGAAGCAAAACGCGCAAAGAACTAAAGAAAGAGGCATAAACAGACATGAAAGAAATTGTTGAAGTTATCGCCAAATCATTAGTACAAAATCCGGAGCAAGTTGTAGTTGAAGAAAAAACGGATGCGAATGCTACGTTATATGAATTGCATGTTGCCCCGGAAGACATGGGTAAAGTCATTGGCAAACAAGGTCGTATTGCGAAAGCGATGCGGACGGTTGTCAAGGCTGCGGCTACCCGCGAAAATAAAAAAGTCACTGTTGAGATCATTTAAAAAAACTGCGGCAAAAAATCCATTTTACGAAAGTAAGGATTCTTGCCGCTGTTTCTTTATAGGTACACTTTTAAAATACATGGATCAAATATCAAATCAATGAAATGAGGCAGCGATATGGATAGCATGACATTAAAATGCCCGGTAACGGTTAAGGCAAAAGTTACTGAGGATTTGAAGAAACATATGACAGAAAGCATTCAAGGCAACCTGCAGAAAGTTGAGCTTGAGTTGCAGCAAATTGAGCTCCAGGCTAAACGGATTTTGGCGGAACAAGCAGAACAAGATTTGCAGGGCGTCGCTGCAGTGCGCCAACAAATTGAAATGGAAAGACAAAAACGTATTGATTTCAAGAATCAGATGCTTGCGCAAGCAAATGAAACGGAACACTTAGAAATCGGTGCGGAAATCGTTCAAGGAACACTGGAACGATTTGTTGAAATCAAAGTCGGCGATACGATGCCAGAACTCATGAATGCAGAAATCCTTGTTGAAGACGGCAAGATTATTGCGTTCCGCAGTTAAGCCTATGGAAAAGTTGATTATTATCGGTAAAATCGGTGCACCGCATGGTATTCGCGGCGAAGTGCGCATTATTCCCCTGACAGATTTTCCGGATCGTTTTGATGCGTTGAAGAATGTTTATCTGGACGAAGAAACAGCACTGTCGATAAAGTCGGTAAAATATAATAAACAGTTCATCATATTGAAGTTTGCCGGGCTGGACAGCCGCGAAGCCTTGGCGCCGCTCAATGGAAAGCTTATCAAGGTGAAGCGTTCCGAGGTTCCTCCATTAGCGGAAGGTGAATACTATAACTTTGATATTATTGGGTTGGATGTTTTTGAGGAATCAGGCGAAAATCTCGGACGGATCAAAGAAATACTGAAAACCGGCAGCAATGATGTCTATGTCGTAGGTAAGCCTGGTGAGGCTAAGGAAATCTTGGTTCCTGCACTGAAAAAAGTAGTGACTACGATCGATTTGTCTGAGAATAAGATGGTTGTTATCTTACCGGAAGAGATGGAATAAGTTTATGCGGATTGATATCATATCATTGTTCCCTGAAATGTTTGAAGGTCCTTTTGGCCAAAGCATTATAAAACGGGCAAGAGAAAAAGAGATTCTTGACATCCAGATTACGAATTTTCGTGAGTTTGCCTATGACAAACATCGGCAAGTTGACGATGCGCCTTTCGGTGGCGGCAGCGGCATGGTCTTGAAACCAGAGCCGCTATTTCGTGCGGTAAAGTATATCAAAGAAAATACGAAGTATTCTAATCGCAAGGTGATATTGCTTTGCCCAAGCGGCAAAACATTTACGCAAAAGAAAGCAAAAGAACTCGCCAGCTTTGAACAGTTGATTTTTATTTGCGGGCATTATGAAGGCTTCGATGGCAGAGTGGCAGATTCTTTGGCTGATGAGGCTATTTCAATCGGTGATTACGTTTTGACTGGTGGCGAATTGCCAGCTATGGTGATTACCGATGCAGTATCTCGTATGCTTCCGGGAGTCTTAGGCTCGGCAGAGTCGGCCCCTACCGATTCTTTTTATGATGGCTTGCTAGAGTTTCCGCAATATACTAGACCTCGTGAGTACCATGATATGGTCGTTCCAGATATTTTGCTATCGGGAAATCATGCTAAGATACAAGCTTGGCGGCGTCGGCAAGCCTTGGAGATGACTTTTCGGCAGCGTCCGGATCTTTTGGCGCAGGCTGAGTTGACCGAAGAAGAAAAAATTTTTATTGAAGATTTGCAAGCGCAAGCTGTAAAAAAATAAAAGCGCTGCAGATATTTGAAACTCTTAAATTTTTGTGATATAATATTTAAATATGTGGACGGTCCTCTGAGTAATGCTTATAATATTTACCATGAACGTCTGAATAAGGAGGAAATATATAAATGAACATTATTCAAGCTTTAGAACAAGAACAATTGCGCTCGGACATTCCGGCATTCGCACCTGGTGACACGGTTCGTGTACACGTAAAGGTTGTCGAAGGTACTCGTGAACGTATCCAGATGTTTGAAGGCGTTGTTATTGGCCGTCAGGGAACTGGCGTCCGTGAAACCTTTATAGTAAGACGTATTTCTTATGGTATTGGTGTTGAACGTACTTTCCCAGTACATTCCCCAAGACTTGAAAAGATCGATGTTGTACGCAGAGGTATTGTTCGTCGTGCGAAACTTTATTATTTGCGTGCCCTTACAGGTAAGGCTGCTCGTATTAAAGAAAAGCGCTAATAGTGTTGATAGGGACTGTGTACAGTCCCTATTCTTTTTAGTAGGAGGCTGATTTATGAGTAATTCACTAGGTGAAGAAATCAAAGACTGGGTAATATCCATAGTAGTCGCAGTGGTCTTGGCGTTTTTTATTCGCTATTTCATTGTTGAACTGTATTTGGTAGATGGGCCATCTATGCGGCCGACATTGCTTAGCCAGGAACGTTTGGTTGTTAATAAGTTTATCTATCGTTTTCGAGCACCGGAGCGGGGCGAGGTCTTGATCTTCCGTTATCCGCAGGATCAGAGCCGCGATTTTATTAAACGTGTCATTGCTATTCCGGGCGATACGATTGAGATAAAGGATGGCAGGGTGTTTGTAAATCAGCAATTGATGAACGAGCCTTATATTTTAAGTCAGACTCGCGGAGATTATCCTCTATCGACAGTTCCGGAAGGAACTATTTTTGTCATGGGTGATAATCGCAATAATTCTGAAGACAGTCGGTTTGCAGACGTCGGATTTGTTCCTTTTAGTTTGATCAAGGGCAAAGCCGTTATGGTCTTTTGGCCGTTCGATCATTTAAAGACGTTACCATGAATGGATGTGTCGACACTTATGTGTCGGCACTTTATTTATTTGTGGTAAAATATAGTGAATTAAGGAAATTATTAACTGGTAAAAAAAGTTGAGTATGGTATAATAATCCCAAAAGAATTTCTAATGCAATACAGATATGAAGCAAGACCTTAGGGCAGTTCATGTTTCGCAAAAGAAGCCATACGTTTCGAAAGTGTCGGTATTAGTACAAAACAATGTATTTTACCGGCTTATTTTTTTAATCAATAGAATGCATTTTATAAATACTGCATTTTAAAATATACAAAATATTACAAAAATATATTCGGACGATAAGAGAACGAGGGCTGGGAGGGATTGATTTGAAACGCATATTGATTGTTGATGATGCTGCCTTTGTTCGAGTCGTTCTCAGAAAAACATTGGAAAAAATAGGATATGAAGTCGTCGGTGAGGCTGAAGATGGCGAGAGTGCACTTGAAAAGTATAAAGAACTCAGACCAGATTGTGTTACATTGGATATCGTCATGCCGGTTATGGACGGAATGGAGATTTTACAAGAACTGCTAGTGATCGATCCACAGGTGAAAGTAATCATGATTTCGGCAATGGGCAATGATCATCATATAAAAGAAGCCATGAAAAACGGAGCGGCTCATTTTGTCGTCAAGCCAGTTAAAGAAGAGCTTTTGGCAGAAGCTCTTTTAAAGACAATAGGGCTGTGATCCGGGCAGAAAGGATTTGATGAGGATATGGATCCGATGATGGAGATGTTTGTTTTTGAAAGCAATCAAAATTTGGAACAATTAGAGCAAATTCTGATTCAAAGCGAAAAAAACGGAAGTTTCAGCACCGATGAGATCAATGATATTTTTCGCATCATGCACACGCTCAAAGGTTCAGCCGCAATGATGGTTGTCAATGAAGTCGCGGCCTTGGCACATGCTATGGAAGACATCTTTTTTTATCTTAGGGAAAATAAGCCGGAACATGTGGACTGCTCTTCGCTAGTGGATATGATTTTGGATGCAGCGGATTTCATCAAAAAAGAAATCGACAAACTCGATGCTGGAGAAAAAGCCGACGGTGCAGCAGAAGAGTTGATTGCCCTGACCAAAAAGACACTCGCGAATTTAAAGCAAGCCAATGAAGGTATCGGCGCAGCAGCAGATGAAAGCACGTCTAAGAAAAAAATACTACCAGGAAATATAGAACCGATTGCAGCTTTGCGGGGGAAAGCTGATGTTGCTGTGATTGATTTAGATGAGCCGGTCAACGTATTTCAAGCGCTTATCATTTATCAACCGGACTGCGAGATGGAAAATATAAGAGCTTATACAGTCCTTAATAATTTGAAAAATTATATTGCAGAGGAACATCATTATCCGGCAGATATATTGGAGGATGAGACGAGCATCGACGTCATTCGCAAGCAGGGCTTCAGTCTATGCTTTACGACGAGCAAGGACTACGATGAAGTGCTGGAACTTTTGAATCAAACCATTTTTTTAAAAGATCTTAAGTTGGTGCAATTGCTCGATGTCACGCAGTGGGAGCATTGGAAAACAGAAGAAAAAGCAGCTTTGCCGGCAGATCTAGTTGAAAAAAAGGATGTGCAAAAGGTCGAGGCAAGCAAAACGATCAAGAAAGCTGAACCAAAAGAAAATGCGCACCAGAGCATGATCAGTGTAAATGTCGGTAAGCTCGATATTTTGATGGATTTGGTCGGAGAGCTTGTCATCGCGGAAGCCATGGTCACACAGAATCCTGACTTACATGGACTTGAATTGGAGAACTTCAATAAAGCGGCTCGTCAGTTAAAAAAAATCAGCAGCGAATTACAAGACGGCGTCATGGCGATTCGGATGGTTCCCTTGACGGGAACTTTCCAAAAAATGAACAGAATCGTTCGGGATATGTCGCAAAAACTCAATAAGACGGTAGAGCTTCATTTGGTGGGCGAAGAAACAGAAGTCGACAAAAATGTCATAGAGCATATTTCAGACCCCTTAATGCACGTGATCCGCAATTCCATAGACCATGGAATCGAACTGCCAGAGGACCGGCAAAAAGTGGGCAAACCTGCTGCGGGGAACATTATCCTTGAAGCCAAGAATGCGGGAAGTGAAGTTGTCATCAACATTGTCGATGATGGCAAGGGATTCAATCGAGAAAAAATATTAGAAAAAGCGCGTGCGAATCATTTGATTCATAAAAATGAGGCGGACCTGACGGACCGGGAAATTTATGCATTTGTGTTTGCACCGGGATTTTCGACAAATGAAAAAGTGACAGAATTTTCAGGCCGCGGTGTAGGAATGGATGTAGTGATGAAAAACATTAATGCCGTGGGCGGTAATATTTTAGCGAACAGTGAACCGGGCAAGGGGTGCAGCATCACCTTCAAGATTCCATTGACCTTGGCAATCATAACCGGGATGAATATTCGGATAGGCCGTGCTAGGTATACAATACCAATTGCTTCGATACGTGAATCCTTCAAGCCATCGCCAAAAGACATCATTATTGATCCCGATGGCAATGAAATGGTCATGGTTCGTGGCAAATGCCATCCGGTTGTTCGATTGCATGAACTCTATCACATCGATACAGCGGTAAAAGAATTTACGGAAGGTATCATGGTTATGGTGAAAACAGAAAAAATGATACTTGGTCTTTTTGCCGATGAGTTGCTTGGACAGCAGCAGATCGTGGTAAAACCCATACCGAGTTTCATTAAAAATATCAGTAAGACATTGGGGATAACAGGCTGTACCTTGCTCGGGGATGGCAGTATCAGCTTGATACTCGATTCGGTAGGAATCGTCAATCGAATCATATAGTCAATGGGAAATTCGGCAAAGAGGGAGAGGATGACAGTGGCGGAAGATATCATGGAAATCGATGAAGATACCCAAAAGGATAAGTATCTCACATTTTTCATCAAGGGGGAGATTTATGGCATCGATATCAGGTTGGTTACGGAAATCATAGGCATCCAGCCGATTACAGAAGTACCAGAAGTCCCGGCTTATGTAAAAGGCATCATCAATTTGCGGGGGCGGATCATACCGGTGATGGATATGAGGCTGCGCTTCAAAAAAGATTTTTTGGCATATACGGATCGTACTTGTGTAATTGTCATCGAAGCGCATGACATGTCCTTAGGGCTGATTGTCGACGGGGTATCAGAAGTATTGACGATACCGGAGCCTGAAATTGTCCCACCGCCAGAATTTAAGGCAACACAAAACAAATATATTCGGGGGATCGGAAAAACAGGGACAGGTGTTACTCTTTTGCTTGATTGTGATAAGTTGTTAAATGAAAAAGACGAGAATGTCTTAATGAATTTATAATTTTAGGAGGGTGAAATCATGAAAAGCTTTGGCGATATAAGTTTAAGTCACAAGATCATAGGGGCTTTTGCAGGAGTTTCTCTCATTATTGTATTTTTAAGCATAACTCTTATTTACAATTTATTTAATGTCAGTAAAAATTATGAAGCGCTGCAGGACTACAACGGAGCAACAAGTGGTTCGGTAGCGAAGATGGGTACTTCGTTGAATGCAGTGCGTGTCGAATTTTTGAATATGATGCTGCAAAAAGATCCGAATGAAGCGCAAAAACATCTTGCTAAGATTCAGGAACTAGATACAAAAATAATGACAAACTACAATGTTTTTTGGGATAATGCCAGAACGGAGCAGGGGCGGCAAGAGCTTAGAACCTTTAGAGACAATTGGGATAAATATAAGGCTGCACGCCAGGCCAGTCTCGATTTGATTTTGGTAAATCAGCCAGAACAGGCATGGCAGCTTTTTTTACAAAATAATGGCGGGGCACTCGCCGGGACGATGAACGCGCAGCTTGATAAACTATATGATATGTCTGATGCAGTTGGTGATAAAGCGACGGCAGATCTTTCTGCACAGACACGCAGCATGATTTATACGATGATCTTGATTGCACTTTTTGTAATCATTATATCTTCTGTTACGGGAGCGTATATTTCAAGATACATCAAGAAAAATATAGAGCTTTTGATTGATGGTGCCGATAAGATTGCTGCCGGAGATCTTACTGTTTCGATTCGTATCGAAAACAACGATGAATTCGGGCACTTGGCCGACGCTTTCGATCGCATGACCCAAAACGTCAATGCCGCAATGTCAAATATCAATGCAGCGTCAGAACAAGTTGCGGCGGGTTCGAAAAATGTTTCGGAATCGAGCATTTCGCTTTCGCAAGGTGCGACAGAGCAGGCAAGTTCCGTGGAAGAACTGTCCTCTTCGCTGGAAGAAGTATCGGCACAGACGAAGCTCAATGCGCAAAGTGCCAATAGAGCGAATGAGCTCACGTCTAAAGCACAGTCGGAAGCTTCGGTCGGCAATGACTACATGAAGGAAATGCTCGAATCGATGAAGGAGATCAATACATCTTCGACAGGTATATCGAAAATCATCAAAGTCATCGATGAGATTGCCTTTCAAACCAATATTTTGGCCCTTAATGCAGCGGTAGAGGCCGCTAGAGCCGGTCAGCATGGAAAAGGGTTCGCTGTTGTAGCAGAAGAGGTACGAAATTTAGCAGCACGTTCAGCCAAGGCAGCAAAAGAGACGACCGACATGATCGAAGGTTCTATCGGCAAAGTCAATGATGGTACGAAGATTGCCAATGAAACGGCAGCAGCCTTGAATAAAATAGTAGAAACAGTGACAGAAGTCGCAGAGCTTGTTGAAAAGATAGCGGGAGCTTCAACCGAGCAAAGCATTGCCTTGGAACAAATCAATCAAGGCGTAATACAGGTGTCGGATGTCGTTCAATCCAATTCAGCTACGGCGGAAGAGAGTGCTGCTGCCAGTGAGGAACTCAGTGCACAGGCGGAGCTTTTGAAAGAAACGGTTTCGCAGTTTAGGCTCTGCCAAGAAGGCTCACGCAGCATTGAAAATATTCCTTACTCGGGGAAAAAAGAAAAAAAAGAAGGAAAACCTAAAAATAAAGATATGGGAAAAATAAAAAAAATGCCAACGCAGATTGCGTTAAGCGATGACGAGTTCGGAAAATATTAATAGAATTTTGCTGGCAGGTGAAAGCTATGATAGAACTTACGGATAAAGAATATAATGAGTTGACAGATTATATTCAAGCGAAATTTGGCATACATTTAGGGGCGCAAAAAAAAAATCTAGTCAAGGGACGATTGCAAAAGATTTTTATGCACCGCGGGTTTGACGCGTTTCCTATGTATTATGAGTATCTGATAAAAGATGCTTCCGGGCTTGCGGATGTTGAATTGGCGGATGCGATTACGACAAACCATACTTTTTTTATGAGAGAGCCCACCCATTTCGAGTTTTATAGTAAAGAAGTCCTGCCCTTTTTGTATAAGACTGTAAAAGACAGAGATCTTAGGATTTGGTGCGCAGCTTGCTCTACGGGAGAAGAAGCCTATACGCTGGCTATGCTTACGGCGGATTTCTTTTCAGTCAAGCAGGAACAATGGGATACAAGGCTGCTGGCGACTGACATCAGCCCGGAGGCTCTTGATTATGCGAGAGCTGGTATATATGCAGATGAAGCATACCGAAGCTTACCGGAGTCATGGCGCAGAATATATTTTTCACGTTATGACTTGGATCACCATCAAGTAAAAGAGCGGATGCGAGCGGCCGTTATATTTCGCAACTTCAATTTGATGGAATCGGTGTATCCATTCAAAAGGAAGTTTCATGTGATTTTTTGTCGTAACGTGATGATTTATTTTGATGAACCAACGATTATGCGACTGGCACGTAAATTTTATGACCTTTTGATACCTGGCGGGTATTTGTTCATTGGGCATTCCGAGGTACTCGATCGCAGCAGTACATCGTTTCATTATGTTTTGCCGGCAATTTATAGAAAGGAATGAGCTGCTATGCATAAAATAAAAGTTTTGATCGTAGATGATTCAGCGCTTTTTCGGGAAGTCTTATCTAGGGGGCTTTCGGCGGACAGCTTGCTTCAAGTAGTTGCTACGGCAAAAGATCCCTTTGATGCCAGAGATAAGATCTTGCAGTATCATCCCGATGTCATGACACTCGATATAGAAATGCCCAAAATGAATGGAATTGAATTTTTGCGTAAATTGATGCCCCAATATCCTATTCCGACAATTGTCATCAGTGGAGCCAACACATCTGTTTTTGAAGCAATCAATGTGGGTGCCGTCGATTTTGTCAAAAAGCCGGATCGCCAAGCGGGGATTGCTGGAAAGGAATTTATGGAAGACTTGATTTTAAAGGTCAAAACGGCCTCGACGGCTACATTGCAAAAACCTAAGCTGGCAGAACATAGTTCAGTGCGAAAAGACCATGAAAAAAATATCAATCAAAAAATCATTGCGATAGGAGCGTCGACGGGTGGGACCGTGGCCCTTACCAATTTACTGCTTTCTTTGGAACCGCCGCTTCCGGGAATCGTTGTCGTACAGCATATTCCACCGGTTTTTTCGGATATGTTTGCCAAAAGATTAGACGCGGTAACGAAATTTAAAGTGAAAGAAGCCGTAAATGGGGAGGCTGTTTTACCGGGAATGGTTTTGATTGCACCGGGCAATCAGCATATGCGCGTCAAAAAAAAGGGAACAGCTTATGTTGTTGAATGTTTTGATGGCGAAAAAGTCAATGGGCATTGCCCATCGGTGGATGTTCTATTTAAATCCATTGCGACTCTTGGGAAAGCAGCAGTCGGTGTCATCATGACAGGTATGGGCTATGATGGGGCAAAAGGCCTGCTTGAAATGCGCAAGGCGGGAGCAAGAACGGTCGGACAAGATGAAAAAACCAGCGTTGTCTATGGCATGCCTAAGGTCGCCTATAATATTGGTGCGGTAGAAGCGCAGCTTCCCTTAGATAAAATGGGCGAGAAAATATGTTCTTTTATATAAAAATCATCCATCATTCTTGCATTGGCCAGATTTATGCCGTATAATGAGAAAGTAAAATAAAAGTGATGGATGTGCAGATTTAATGAAATTGTGTAACACAGCTGTTTTGGCGGGTGCAGACATTTTAATTAAGACGAAATGGTTGGAGTTTTTTCAACCAAACAAACAGAGGGTATCTTTGTATGCCATCAACTTTTATAATGTCATGGCATATGTCTATAAATCACTGCGCAGCAAAGCTCTTGCAGCTATGCTTAACAACAGCGTGTGGGCAGAGGGGCAAATTTGCCATGGGATAGGTATGCCCGGAGACGGGCGGACTTTTGTAAACTTAAATAGTGATTGTGTAAAAATGCAAGGCCTTAATCTACGCTTTTTTGCCGATGAATAATAAAACCCAGTTGATGCTAGCAAAGTATTGGCTGGGTTTTATGTATTTGTGTTGCGAACAAAAGTGTTTGATTTTGTAATTTCCAATTTCATGAGGCTGCCTGCTTTACCGCGGGGAAAATGCCTTCATGGAATTTGAAATAAATTATACTATAGTAGCATGGTATGATGACACGGCTGACAATAAAACCAGGCGCGGCGTCATGCAGATTTTAGGAGGATGATGGATTCATGAAAGTGGCCATAGTTATGGGCAGCGATTCTGATTGGCCGATATTAAAACCGGCAGCAGAACTTTTAAAGCAGTTTGGTATTGGTTGCGAAGTTTTTGTTGCTTCGGCTCACCGTACACCGGGAAAAGTTCGTGAGATTGTGACTTCGGCTGATGAACGCGGTATTGGGGCATTTATCTCAGCGGCTGGTGCAGCTGCACATTTGGGCGGCGTCATTGCCAGTTATACGACTTTGCCAGTGATCGGTGTGCCAATCAATGCAACGCCGCTCAATGGAATGGATGCTCTTTTGAGCACGGTGCAAATGCCGTCAGGCATTCCAGTTGCGACCATGGCAATCAACGGAGCAAAGAACGCGGCGATATTTGCTGCTCAGATTTTTGCTGTAAGCGATCCTGAAGTGAAGCAAAAATTGACGGATTATCGCGCTAAAATGGTTGAAGAGGTTGAAGAAAAGGCTGCTCGCGTACAAGAACAGCTTGCATGATCTTAAATGAAACTAAACTTTAAATAAATGGAGGCATTTGATCTAATGGAAAAAACAGCATTGTATGAAGGTAAAGCAAAGGTAATGTATACTACGGAAAATCCGGATGAATTATTGGTGTATTACAAAGATGATGCAACGGCTGGCGATGGTGCCAAAAAAGGAACCATCCTTGAAAAAGGCATTATGAACAATAAAATATCAGCGTTTTTCTTTGATTTGTTGGCAAAAAATGGCATTGAACATCATTACATAAGCATGCCAAGCGACCGTGAAATGATTGTCAAAAAACTTGATATCCTCCCAATCGAAGTTGTCATTCGCAATGTGGCCGCCGGCAGCTTGGCTTCGCGCCTTGGCTTAGAAGAGGGCACAAAAATGGCGATTCCAATCGTAGAATTATATTATAAAAATGATGATCTTCATGATCCAATGATCAATCATTTCCATATAAAAGCAATGGATTTGGCAACACAAGCAGAAATCGAAGAAATCGAAGCTGCTGGACTAAAGGTCAATGAAATCCTCACGAAATATTTAGCAACAAAAGATATTGAACTCATCGATTTCAAATTGGAGTTTGGCCGCTATAAAGGCAAAGTTATTTTGGGTGATGAAATTTCTCCGGATAACTGCCGTTTCTGGGACAGCAACACACATGAAAAACTCGATAAAGATAGATTCCGTCGTGATTTGGGCAATGTAGAAGATGCCTATAAAGAAATTTTACACAGATTGACAGGTGAAGTTAGGTAAATGATTGAAATAGAAGCAAACAAATGGAAAGAAGAATGTGGCGTCTTTGGCGTGTATTCACGCGAAGAAGACGTTGCGATGATGACCTATCTTGGTCTTTATGCTTTGCAGCACAGAGGTCAGGAAAGTGCCGGCATTGCAATCACTGACGGAGCCTGGATGGACGTATCGCGTGGTATGGGCCTTGTAAATGAAGTTTTTAGACATCAAGTGCCGCATATGGATAATCAATACATTGCCATCGGGCATGTCAGATATTCGACCACTGGTTCCAGTCTGCTTGCGAATACGCAGCCTCTTATTGTGAACTATGCTGGCGGTAAAATCAGTTTGGCGCATAATGGGAATTTGACAAATGCTGCAGAAATTCGGCATCAGCTCGAACAGGAAGGCACGATTTTCCAGACTTCAATCGATAGTGAAGTGTTTGTGAATCTCATTGCCAGATCCCGCAAAAGCCGGATTGAAGAAAAAATCATGGAAAGCCTGCAAAAAATCCAAGGGGCTTATTGCTTGACGATCATGACTGAAGATAAACTGATTGGCGTGCGTGACCCACATGGTTTCCGCCCGCTCTGCATCGGCAAGACGGAAGATTCATGGGTCATTTCTTCGGAGTCTTGTGGACTCGATGTCGTTGATGCTGAGTTTGTCCGTGATGTTGAACCGGGCGAAATGGTTGTCATCGACGATGAAGGCATCAAATCTTATCGTTTTTCAGAAGGGGCAAAACGCGCCTCTTGCATATTTGAATATATTTATTTCGCTCGTCCCGATAGTGTCATCGATGGACAAAGCGTGCATGACGCTCGTTTCATGATGGGCAGGGTCTTGGCACGCGAAAGCGGCTTTAAAGGTGATATCGTCATATCTGTTCCCGATTCTGGAACAACGGCGGCAACCGGGTTTGCTTTTGAGTCCGGGATTCCTTTTATGGAAGGCTTGATCAAAAACCGTTATATCGGTAGAACGTTCATTCAGCCTACCCAGAAAAAGCGGGATACGGCGGTCAAGCTCAAGCTCAATGCGATTCGCTCTGCAGTTGAGGGGAAATCCGTCATCATGGTTGATGATTCAATCGTGAGAGGCACGACAAGCGGCAAGATCGTTCGCATGCTACGAAGTGCCGGCGCGAAAGAAGTGCATATGTGCGTAAGCTCACCACCGATTGGCTATCCTTGTTATTACGGAATTGATACATCTGTGCGTAAAGAATTGATTGCGGCAACTAAATCGGTGGCTGAAATCTGCGATTTTATTGGTGCAGATTCTCTTCACTTCTTGTCAATTGATGGTTTGAAGAAATGCGTATCGGATATAAATTGTGAAGATATGTGTTATGCTTGCTTCAATAATGCTTATCCGGTAGCAGCTGAATCAAATGAGCAGGCTGAGACGGATAAATATGTGTTTGAGCAGGGAAAACAAAAATGCTGATTCAATCACACAAATGACCAAAGATGAAAAATAAATCGTTAAAGCCTATAGCTGGCTTTAACGGCTGTTCGCTAGATAAATAGCACGAACTACATTATCCATAACAATTCTTGTTATGGATAATGTAGTTATACGTGAAATGATAAAACCAGGAGGAAATCATGGCTGAAGAAAAACAAGCAAAGCTCACATACAAAGATTCCGGTGTAGATATCGATGCAGGAAATTATTCGGTGTCGTTGATCAAAGAAAGCGTCAAGGCAACGTATCGTCCGGAAGTTCTTGGCGATTTAGGCGGGTTTGGCGGATTGTTTGCCTTAAATAGCGGCAAGTATAAAGAACCGGTTTTGGTATCGGGAACTGATGGCGTAGGAACAAAGCTTCGCCTGGCTTTCATGCTCGATAAGCATGATACAATCGGCCAGGATGCGGTGGCCATGTGTGTCAATGATATTTTGGTGCAAGGGGCAGAGCCTTTATACTTTTTAGATTATTTGGCAGTCGGCAAACTAGATCCGCAGCAAGTTGACTGCTGTTGTCAAAGGGGTAGCCGCAGCCTGCAAGGAATCTGGCTGCGCACTGATTGGCGGAGAAACAGCTGAAATGTCAGGTTTTTATCCGGCTGGTGAATATGATATCGCTGGCTTTGCTGTCGGTGTTGTCGACAAAGCCAAAATTATCACGGGCGAAAAAGTGAAGAGTGGGGATGTTTTGCTGGGACTGCCTTCGAGCGGAGTCCATTCAAACGGCTATTCTTTGGTCCGCAAGATTTGCTTTGACTGCAAGGGATTTAAGGGCGATGAATACATTGAAGAGTTAGGAAAAACCATCGGTGAAGAATTATTGACACCTACTAGGCTTTATCCTAAAGTATGTCTGCCACTTATTGAAAACTTTGATATCCATGGCATGGTCCATATTACAGGCGGCGGATTCTACGATAATATTCCACGCGTATTGCCAAAAGATTGTTCCGTTGAAGTAAACGCAGCTGCTTGGCAGAGTCCGGCTATTTTTGGTTTGATGAAAGAGTGGGGCAATGTTGAGTGGAAAGAAATGTATCGTACATTCAACATGGGCATTGGTATGGTTTTGGTTGTTGCGGCCGAAGATGCTGCAAAAGTGCAGGCTGATTTAAAGAGCAAGGGTGAAGCTTGCTATGAAATCGGTAAAGTCATTGATGGCAATCAAGAAGTTATCATCAAAGGCGGAGTATTCAATGACTAAGCCAGTACTTGGGGTACTGGCCTCAGGCCGGGGATCGAATCTGCAATCGATCATCGATGCGATCGAAAAGGGTCAAATCAATGCGTCTATCGGTGTGGTCATCACGGATAAACCAGAAGCTAAGGCACTTGAAAGAGCAGCGGCTGCAGGCATTCTGGCAGTTTGCGTCGACCGGAAAAAATGTGCCTCAAAAGAAGAATTTGAAGAAAAATTAGTCGAAACACTGAGAAAACATGATGTGAGTCTCGTCATTTTGGCAGGCTTCATGCGAATCCTAAGCCCGTATTTCGTCAGGGCATTTAAAGACTGCATCATGAACATACATCCGTCTTTGCTGCCGGCATTTGGTGGAGCTCATGCCCATCGCGATGTGCTGGCCTATGGAGTCAAGGTGTCTGGCTGCACCATTCATTTTGTTGATGAGGGAATGGACAGCGGCCCGATTATCTTGCAAGATACGGTACCTGTTTTGCCAGATGATACAGAAGATGTCTTGGCGGCAAGGGTTTTAGAAAAAGAACATGTACTTTATCCAAAAGCAATCGAGCTTTATACCAAAGGGAAACTTTCCGTGTCAGGGCGGCACGTAACAATACAAGAATAACAAAGGTGGAAAATTCATTATGAAAATCAAGCGCGCACTACTTAGTGTTTCCGATAAGACAGGCATTGTTGAACTTGCTCGAAAGCTCCATGAAGCGGGCGTAGAAATCGTTTCTACGGGCGGTACGATGAAGGCAATCAAAGAAGCAGGTATTCCCGTTATGTATGTAAGCGATGTAACCGGTTTTCCTGAAATCATGGATGGCAGAGTCAAGACACTCAACCCTTATATCCATGGTGGTATTTTGGCAGTGCGCGACAACGAAGAACATGTCGCTGCGATGAAGGAACATAAGATTACGGGAATCGACATGGTTGTCGTGAATTTATACCCTTTCCGCCAAACGATTGCAAAAGCTGGCGTGACGCAGGCAGAGGCAATTGAAAATATCGATATCGGCGGCCCGGCAATGATTCGTGCGGCTGCCAAAAACTTTAAGTTTGTTACCGTTGTTGTTAATCCAGGTCGTTATGATGAAATCGCAGCGGATGTTCAAAAAGATGGCGGTGTCAGCGATGCATTGCGTCTACAGCTTTCACAAGAAGCTTTCCAGCATACGGCAGAATACGACAATTGTATCCAGTCATATTTGGCAGGGCAAATCAAAGGCTGAAGAAATGCAAAGGGTGCAGCTTTGCCTGTGCCCTCTTGATGAAGGAGTGTAGTTATGCATATTTTGGTGATTGGCGGCGGTGGCCGTGAACATACATTAGCGTGGAAACTCAAAGAGAGCAAGCTGGCAGAAAAGATTTATGCGATACCAGGCAATCCCGGCATGGAAAAAATTGCTGAATGCATCCCGGATATCAGCATTACGGATAATGAAGCCTTGGTGGCGTTTGCAAAGAGCAAAGATATTTCCTTGGTTGCTGTCGGGCCAGAAGTTCCCTTGTCAAATGGCGTAGTCGATGCTTTTAGTGAAGCGGGTATCAAGGCATTTGGGCCAAGTCGATTGGCAGCTGAGATCGAAGGGTCCAAAGCTTTTTCTAAGGATTTGATGAAAAAATACGGTATTCCGACGGCTAAATATGAGGTCTTTACGGAGGCATCAGCAGCACGTGCCTACGTAGAAAAAGAGGGTGCTCCGATTGTCATAAAGGCTGATGGACTAGCAGCGGGTAAAGGCGTCATCGTGGCGATGACTCTTTCCGAAGCGTTGTCGGCAGTTGATGAGATCATGTGCGATAAAGCCTTTGGCACAGCCGGCAGCCGCGTTGTCATCGAAGAATGTTTGGTTGGCGAGGAAGCTTCTTTACTCGCTTTTACTGACGGCGAGACGATCGTGCCGATGGTATCTTCACAGGACCATAAAAGAGCATATGATCAAGATAAAGGACCAAATACAGGCGGAATGGGGACGTATGCACCAGCGCCAGTCGTTACCAATGCTGTTTTGCAGCAGGTACAAAAAGAAGTCTTAGAACCAACGGTCAAAGCGATGCAGGCTGAAGGCCGCAAATATATCGGCTGTTTATATGCAGGCTTGATGATTACAGCCGATGGACCGAAGGTAATCGAGTTCAATGCTCGTTTTGGCGATCCGGAAACGCAGGTCGTTTTGCCTCTTTTAGAGGGTGATTTGGTAGAAATCATGTTGGCTTGTGTGGATGGTACGCTAAGTGAAGTTGACGTTACATGGAAAGATGAAGCAGCTGTCTGTGTCGTCATGGCTGCAGGTGGGTACCCAAAATCCTATGAAAAAGGCGATGTCATTGAAGGTCTTGTGGAGGCAGAAGCGACAGGTGCTATGGTCTTTCATGCGGGAACTGCCAAAAAAGGAAATGATATCGTAACCGATGGCGGCAGAGTGCTAGGCGTTGTTGCCACAGCTCCTTTGGTTAAAGATGCTTTGGACAAAGCCTACGCTGCAGTTGAAACGATAAAATTTCGCGGTGCGCATTACCGCAAAGACATTGCTTATCGAGCGTTGCAGCGCCTTTAAAAGCTGAATAAGGTCATTTGAGGTGCGGGATTTTTCCGCACCTTTATTTTGTTGAATAATTGTTTGTAGTTATGGATGAATTTGTTGGAATTTGCAGGTGTTTGTGCTACAATGAGTTCACTGGTTTTAAAATCAGGTGTGAATTTAAGAAAAAGGGGTACGTTTGATGATTGAATGGAAAGATGAATATGCTATCGGAATTAAAGAAATAGACGAACAGCATGAAAAATTATTTGAAATTGCCGGACGGATGTTTGCGTTGCTGCGCAATGATTTATTGATGGATAAATATGATAGCATTATTGAAATCATAGATGAACTTAAAGATTATACAAGATATCATTTTGAAGCAGAAGAAGCTTACATGGAAAAAATCGGTTATCGGAAATTTCTCTCACAAAAGGTAACGCATAAGGATTTTCTCGATAAAATGGATGAGATTGATTTGCAGCGAATCGACAATGGGCAAAATCAATATCTGATGGATATTTTGAATTTTGTCTTGGATTGGCTGGTTGAACATATTTTAAAAGAAGATAAGCTTATTGCCTAGAGTCTAAGCAATAAAAGCGAAGCGGCGGAGCGATGAACAAGGCGCTTCGCTTTTTTTGTCGAAAACTATTGAGCTGATTTGTTCCATATAAAAGGGGCATATGCTATAATAGATAGGGGATTTTAGCAGCGAAAAGGAGCTGATTATATGACATTGGAATTAAATAAAATATATCATGGCTTTCGTCTTATACAGTCTACGAAGATAAAAGAAGTGGATGCGGTCGCGCATCGTTTTTGGCATGAAAAAAGTGGAGCAAGGTTGTTGTTTTTGGAAAGCGATGACGATAATAAAGTTTTTTCGATTGCATTTCGTACACCGCCGACAGATGATACGGGCGTAGCTCATATTGTCGAACATTCAGTATTATGTGGTTCACGCAAGTTTCCATTGAAGGAACCTTTTGTTGAATTGGTCAAAGGTTCGCTCAATACGTTCTTGAATGCGATGACGTATCCAGATAAGACGATTTATCCGGTAGCAAGCCGCAATGATAAAGATTTTCGCAATTTGATGGATGTGTACCTCGATGCGGTTTTTCATCCGGCTATGTATGAAAATCCGGAGGTCTTGATGCAGGAAGGCTGGCATTACGAGATTGAAAAGCCAGAAGATGAGCTGACTTACAGCGGTGTCGTCTACAACGAGATGAAAGGGGCACTGTCTTCGCCGGAAGATCTTTTGGAAAGCAAGATCATGGCATCACTTTTTCCGGATACGACGTATGGTTTTGAATCCGGTGGCGATCCGGCGGCGGTTCCGACATTGACGCAGGAAATGTTCATTGATTTCCATAAAAAATACTATCATCCATCCAATAGCTATATTTATCTTTATGGTGCAATGGATATCGATGAAAATCTCGCTTTTTTAAATGAGGCCTATCTCAAAGAGTATGACCGGATTGAAGTGCCGTCAAAAATAGAATATCAGCCATTGTTTACATCGGGTAAAATCATAAAAGAGCAGTATCCGATTGCTTCAAATGAGCAGCTGGATGAAAAGACGTTCTTGAGCATGAATGCTATCGTTGGTAAAGACAATGAACCAGAAGAAATGCTGGCTCTTGAAATACTTGAACATGCACTTTTGAAGACGCAAGCGGCTCCTTTGAAAAAGGCGTTGGTCGATGCAAAAATCGGTAAGGACGTCATGTCTTCCTTTGAAGATGGAATTTTGCAGCCATATTTCAGTATCATCATCACAGGAGCTGAAGCCGCGCAGAGCGAAAAATTCCGTCAGGTGGTAACCGACACGTTAGAAAAGCTCATCAAAGATGGTATCGATCGTGAGCTTTTAGAGGCATCAATCAATCTATTGGAATTTAAATTGCGTGAGGCAGATTTTGGTCAGTATCCAAAAGGCTTGATTTACGATCTCAAGTTGATGAATAGCTGGCTTTATGATGGTGATCCGAATTTATATCTGTACTACGAAGATTTATTGCAGAAGATGAAAGATGGATTGAAGACGAATTATTTTGAGAAAGTCTTACAAGAACGTTTCTTGGAAAATCCGCATAAGACATTGCTTATTTTGGAACCAAGCCAGACGGCTGCGGCAGAGGCTGCTGCTAAGAACAAAGCGGAACTGGCAGCAAAAAAAGCAGCGATGACAGATGCGCAGATACAAGAAATCATCACGTTGACGGCAGAACTTAAAAAGCGTCAAGAAACACCGGATTCTCCGGAAGTCTTGGCGACAATTCCGCTTTTGCGCCTTGAAGATATAAAAAAAGAAACCGAAGAGCTCGTTTATGAAGAAAAAGAAATCGCGGGAATCAAGGTATTGCATCATCCCTTGGTGACTAATGAAATTGCATATATGAGTTTTTATTTTGATGCATCTTCTTTGACGGAAGAATTATTGCCTTATGCGTTTTTATTGACAGAGCTTTTAGGGAAAGTCGATACGCAGAGTTATTCGTATGCAAACTTGGCAAATCAAATCAATTTGCATACCGGTGGAATTGGCTATGATTTGGCCGCTTATGAAAAAGATGGTCCAGCAGGAAATCTTTTGCCGAAGTTCAAGGTCAAAGCCAAAACTTTGGTAGCAAAATTACCGCGACTACAGGAACTCTTGGTTGAAATCTTGACCAAAAGTTGCTTTGACGACGAAAAACGTGTACGCGAATTGATTGAGCAGTGCAAGGCATCGATGGAAATGTATCTGCTCAAATCGGCACATCAAGTTACGGCATCGCGTCTTGCTTCATATTTTTCACCGGCCAGCAACTATAATGAACGAGGCGGGCTGTCGTTTTATCACTTCATCAAAGGTTTTGTCGAGGATTTTGCCAGCAGCTACGAAGTGATGAAAGAAAAGTTTGCGCAAATGATCCCAATGCTCTGCAACCAGAATAATCTGTTGATCAGTGTGACTACTGAAGCGAAAAATTATGAAGCGTTTTCTCGTAGTTTTGAACTTTTACGAGAGCATTTAAGTGCAGAGCAATACCCCGTGGCTGCTTATGCCTTTGAACCAAAAAAGAAAAATGAAGGATTTTTAAGTTCAAGCCAGGTACAATATGTCAGCAAAGGTGCCAATTTTGCCAAGCTTGGTTATTCGTTTAGTGGCAGTATGCGTGTTTTGGAAACCATATTGCGCTATGATTATTTTTGGACGAAGATTCGCGTACAGGGCGGAGCCTATGGTGCATTTACGACGTTCAAGCGCAATGGAGATATGTTATTTGGTTCCTATCGCGATCCCAATCTGGCTGAAACTATCAAAGTTTTTGATGAGACAGCTTTGTATTTAAAGGATTTCTCTGTAAGCGAAAGAGAAATGGTGAAGTACATCATCGGAACGATGAGTTCCGTGGATTCACCGCTCACCTCCAAAATGAAGGGTGAAGCTGCGGCTGAATGCTATGTCCGCGGAATATCGCATGAAGACAGACAAAAGATGCGTGATGAAATTTTGGCAACGCGCCAGCAAGATATTGCAGGGCTTAGTTCGCTTGTTGCTGCTTGCATGCAGGAAAATTACATTTGCGCACTTGGCGGCGAAGAGAAATTAAAAGAAAATGCTAAAGAATTCAGTGAATTGAAAGAGATTTTCGCCTGACTTGTCTTTTGATACGGGATATTTGTCTTAGTTTTTTGCATAACTATACAGATTTTTCAAAGATAATTGACTTTGCTTAAACTACATGTAATAATGAAAATCAAGATGCAGCGAAAGGGGCTATTACATTGAAAGACTTGATATTTAAGGGCGCCGGTGTTGCCATCATTACACCGCTTACGGAAGATGGCATTAACTTTGAAGAACTTGCCCGCTTGATCGAATTCAACATTGAAAATAAAACAGATGCAATTGTTATAACGGGGACGACGGGAGAGTCGGCAACGTTAAGCGATGAAGAACATAAAGAGGCAATCAAATTTACAGTGGAGCAAGTCAAAGGACGGGTGCCGGTTATTGCTGGGACGGGATCGAATGACACGGCCTATGCGTTGCAGCTTTCTCAATATGCCGAAGAAGTTGGTGCGGATGCACTTTTACTGGTGACGCCGTATTACAATAAATGCTCGCAAAAGGGAATTGTTCGTCACTTTTATGAAATTGCGGACCATGTCAATATCCCGATTGTTTTATACAATGTTCCGTCGCGAACTGGTGTGAATATCCTGCCTGCAACGTACAAGGAACTGGCAAAACATCCTAGAATTGTTGCTGTCAAGGAAGCTAGCGGAGACATTTCGTCGATTTTGCGGATTCGGGCTATTTGCGGGGATGATTTAGCAATCTACTCCGGCAATGATGATCAGATCGTTCCGATTTTATCGCTTGGCGGTAAAGGTGTCATATCTGTTCTTTCCAATATTGCGCCGAAGGCGACGCATGATATTTGCCAACTTTATTTCGATGGAAAAGTAGAAGAGTCGGCGGCTTTACAAATAGAATATCTTGATTTAATCGAATCGTTGTTCATTGAAGTCAATCCGATTCCAGTAAAAATGGCAGTGGCTCTTATGGGGTTTGCTGCAGGTCCATTGCGCATGCCGCTTTGTGAAATGGAAGAAGAACACTTGGAAATTTTGAAAAAAGCGATGCAAAAACATCATTTACTTAAATAAAAACAAAGAGCGGATACTCTTCGGGGTATCCGCTCTTTTCATTGTTGACAGACATAGTGATTGTTTTTATAATGAAATTTGGTTTGGTCATGAATAAAATGATGGATAAAAGTCTCGCGGGAGGTCTTGGTTTTGGAAGTCGATATAAGTAAAAAAGTCAATAGAATTGTGGTTTTTGGTTTGGCGGGGATTGTGGCTGCGGCACTTATCTGCAGTGCTGCTGTTTGGTTTTGGCATAGCCATCGAGCCTATATGACCGTCAAGGATGCTAAGATTGCCAGTACGATGGTCAGTGTAAAGGCACAGGCACCGGGAACTATAGAGGAAATCCTGGTGGCCGATGGCGATGCAGTTTCTCCGGGGGAAGTCATCGCCAAGATCAAAGTAAAGGTTTCAGATGAACAAATCAAGCAGTTGGAGCAGTCGCTTGATTTAGCGAAAAAGCATTATACCGAGGTTTTAGCAGGTACGACGGTAGCCAAGCCGGTTAGCGGCGGCACGGCAGTCGACGCTGGAGCCTCGCAGGCGGATGTTGATCGCGCTGCGAAAACCAGGGATCGCATGCAGCAATTATATGCAATCGGAGCAATCAGTGCAGTGCGGTATCAGCAAGCAGAGGCGCAATATGAAGCAGTTGCTGCCGCTGCGGGTGGAAGTCAAGAAAGCGCACCGTCTTATGAAAGTGTTTCGACGCCAAGCTCGCCAGAGGCGATAAAGGCAGCGCAGACACAAATCAATCAAGCTCAATTGGCATTAGACACTGCCAAGAAAAACATGGAAGCAACAGAAATCACAGCACCGATTGCGGGGACCTTATACTATACCGAAGCAAAGGCGGGAACAGATATAGCGGAAGGGCAGCCTATTTTCAATATAGGCGATGCTGCCAATATATGGCTGGAACTTAGTTTGACGAAAGAGCAAAAGGACGCTGTACGACTGGGGCAATTTGTTTCCTATACAATTGATGGAAAAGATATGCAAGGCACCGTGCTCGATATCGAGGAACCAAAAGCTGCAGAGCAATCAGATGCAGGCGCGACGGAAAATGCTCCTGCGGCAGATGCCGGGGCAGATACAGTCAAAGTAAAAGTTTCTTTGCCAAGTGATGTATCAGATGATATTAAGCCTGGCGTAGCAGCTATTGCACGCATTGCTTTAAATGGATAATGAACCTTATGTTTAGACAACAGACCCGGGCAAATGGACTTTGCCCGGGTCTGTTAATTTTTTCTGTTCAACTTACAGGCTACGTGTTATAATAAAAACATGGTTTTCACAAAGTAAAGGGATAAAGAAATAGCGTTGTGAAATTATAGAAATGAGGTGCTTGCCATGGTCAATCCCAAATTAAAGGATGATTTGAACGATCAGCTTTGCCGAGCGGTTTTAGAGCTTGAAAATGTAGAAGAATGCTATCAGTTTTTTGAAGATATATGCACAGTCAGTGAAATCAAGGCACTTTCACAAAGGCTGGAAGTCGCAAGAATGCTGCAAGCCGGACATACGTATGATGATATCGTCGAACGTACGGGAGCTAGTACGGCTACCATTAGCAGGGTGAAGCGCTGCCTTAATTATGGTGCGGATGGTTATAAGATAATACTAGAACGTTTGACTGCAGAGCCTAAAAGCCGGTAGGTCATAGCTATTAAGACAAAGGAGCCAAGGAATATGTATAAAGATGAATTCGTTTTAGAGATACCATATGGAACCAGAGATTTTTTGCCACAGGAAGCTGCTGAAAAACGTGTGATTGAGACCGCGTTGGCAGATACCTTTGCCAAGTGGGGCTATGATGAAGTTGTTACGCCGACAATCGAGTATTTGGATACACTTACAATCGGCAATGGCAGTACGGTTGAGCCACACATGTTTAAGTTTTTGATAAAACAATCGCGACATTGGTTACGCCGACAATCGAGTATTTGGATACACTTACAATCGGCAATGGCAGTACGGTTGAGCCACACATGTTTAAGTTTTTGATAAAA
>Ga0183099_1000353_pt1 | contig 35544 bp, 31 predicted proteins | sample Biomet1_FD_127788 | JGI IMG/M metagenome (GOLD analysis project Ga0183099, IMG submission 127788) | Microbial communities from bioreactor (seeded with anoxic lake sediment) at LBNL, California, USA - Biofuel metagenome 1 | ecosystem: Engineered > Bioreactor > Anaerobic > Unclassified ... | reverse complement strand
ATCGCCTTGGGCAATTTTCAGCTGTATATTTTTAACGGCAGATTCTTCAACGGCTTCAACGGCATTATTGAGTAAATTCCCCAGAATAATCTTACGTAAAAAGTAGTCCCCTGGCCGATTGCAGAAACAAAGGTTATCGTTCCTTGTAACCGGTTTAAACTTTGTCTGGCCTGATAGAGACCGATGCCACTGTTGTTTTTCTTCGTGGAATAACCGTTTTCATAAATGGCTGTTGCCATAGACGGATCCATGCCTTTGCCGGTATCGTGGATTTCTATTTGGATCGTATCGCCTTGGGCAATTTTCAGCTGTATATTTTTAACGGCAGATTCTTCAACGGCTTCAACGGCATTATTGAGTAAATTCCCCAGAATTGTTATGATATCGTGGACCATTGCCGCATCAATTGGATCGGGCACGGCACTGTCTTCTGTCAGTGTCATTTCAACTCCGGCCTCATGGGCCCAGCTCAGCTTGCCCAGCAAAAAACCGGCAAGTACCGGATCTTTTATGGTCTTTATGATGGAGCCGGTTTCAAACTGGTATTTATAGGCGATTTGGCGTATGTACTCCTGTAGTTGGTCATAGCATTGCAATTGAATCATGCCGAGAATGACATGCAGCTTATTCATAAATTCGTGCGTTTGCGCGCGCAAGGCTTCCGCATAGGTGCTGATGTCCATGACTTTTTCGGCCAGTTTTTGCAATTCGCTTTTATCGCGAAAGGTAGCCACTACGCCGACGATTTCGTTGTCCACATATACTGGTATGCGATTGGTTAAAATGGTTAAGCCATTTAGATTTTGTTCCTGGTCGAGTTCGGCGATGCCGCTTTTTAAGACCTTGTGCATGCGCGTATTGGGCATGAAATCTTCAACGTTTTGGCCAATGGCATCTGTGCTGATTCCCGCTTCAGCGAATAATTTTATCGCCGTTGCATTTATGGTTCGGATTCTGGCATCTTTGTCAATGGCAAAAGCGCCTTCGCGAATGGCCGCGAGAATGGCGTTGCGTTCTTCCAATAAACGGGCAACGGCAAACGGCTCAAGCCCAAAGGTGGATTTTTTTATGTGTCTGGCTAAGAATACCGCGCCAATAATACCAATGAACAGACCGCAAAGGCTTCCAAAAACAATAGGGGTTTGGCTTGCCAAAATATCGAGTTCTGCTTCATCCAAAAGGATTCCGACCAGAACGACGCCAATCTGCTCGCCGCTATCGCCATAGACTGGCACGAAGACGCGCAGGGATTCTCCGAGCGAGCCGACGGATCTTGAGGTCTGCTCCAGACCCGAAAAAGCGTTGTTCGCATCCGGGTTGTCATAGAAGGTTCCTATCTCCATGGCATCAGGATGGGATTGCCGTATGCGGTTCATATTCATGACGACGACAAAGCGGATATCGTTGATGTCAGCAATGCTTTCCGTAAAGGCCTGGATTTTTTTAGCATCTCCCTGGGCGGAAAGGCCATCGATGACAACGGGGGATTTGGCGATGATATGGGCAACATCACTGGCCTTGCGGTATAAATGTTCATAGGTTCGCGTTGTTATGTTTTCGTTGATCAAAAAATCTGTAACCAGCAAGGATACGGCAATGATAATAAAGGTGAGCAGGACAAAATTGGTTTTCAGATTAAAAATTGATTGGTGGATCTTGATAAATAACACCTTCTATCTGGCTTTATGCGTTTTTCTGTAAAGTATGTAGCGAGCAGGCAACGAAGGCTGTTTTTTATAAAATGGCCTTCTGCTTATAAATCTTCCATATATTCATAAAAATTCCTCTATTTTGCGAGGTGAAATCTGTAAGAAACGGAACCTTCTTTTTTCGTGCTTATAGGAAAACAAGAAAAAGCCAGGCAGATTTTTGTTATCGGCCTGGCTTTTGGCAAGCAGTAAAAGTGGAGAGCAATTCCCCTGGCGTGAGCGATGACGTCTTTAGCAGGTGCATCTTGTTTCAATCGTTTTTTAAATTAGCAAGAATCATTTTTTCATCTGTTAAGGATATTTTTCCCGGCAATAGCTTAGCGAGTTCATCTAAAAACGCCTGCCCTGGCTTGAAATAAATCCGACAGTTTTCCAGTTTGTTGTTTTTACCAGCAAGGGTATAGGCGATGGTCCAGACATCCCGGGAGTCCAAGGCGGAGTGAAGCCGATACGTTCGCCGGAATTTCATGAGGCCGATGAGCTTTGGCTCGTAGCGGTAAATTCCGAGGATGGAATTTACCGCTATCTCCTTCTTTTTTTTGTTCCAGAAGTTTTTTTGTGTGAAGACCAGTGCGGTTTCTGTCATCTCGCAACGGTATTTTGTCTGTATGCGGTTGAGTAAGACACTCAAGAAAAAAATATCTATGGCCAGGGCTCCAGGCTGAAAGGTGTTAAAGCGGAAACTGGCCATAATATTTAAAACCAGCAAGGCGAGAAAAAATGTTATGCCGAGTCCGAGGACCAATGTATTTTTTTTTGCGGCCGCCGAGGCCGTGACTATGGATCGCTTCATATTGTCGTCATCTCCTAAGGGGAATCCTAAAAATTACAGTCCCAGCAAGCCGAAGAATACATAGCAAAGGGCAGCGCCAACAACGCACATGGAGAAGCCCCAGATCAAAAGCTGCCGGAACAAGCGGCTCTTATCTTCTTTTTCGGAAGCGCAAGCGATGCACATCGCGCCAAACAGCGACAGCGGTGAGGTATCGACCAGATGCGAACCGACATCGATGGATGAAATCATGGCAATGGCATTGCCGCCGCCGATCTGTTCCACCAGGCCCGGCACCAAGGGCAGAAACATCGGCATGACTACGCCGGAAGAGCTGGAAAATGAAGAGATAAAGCCGCTTGTCAAGGCTAAAATACCATTGATACTCGTCGGGGTGGATATGGTTGCGATCATGCCAACCAGAGCGTCCAAGCCGCCAGCTTTATCCATGACATCAATCAGGATGCCCATGCCGCCAACCATGATGATGACAGACCAGGGAACAGCATTGATGGCTTCTTTGCTGTCGCCTACGTTTAAAATCAAAAGCACAGCCGAGAGCAGGAAGGCAATTGCCCCTACATTTGTCACTTTACCATTGCCGATAAAATCCATAATGGTTGGGGTGAAAAACCCTTTGGTGAAGGAAAGACTCGGAAGAATAACCAAGAGAACCAGGATGCCGATGGCGCCCAAGGTCAGCCATTGTTTTTTATTGAAGGGTTCTGGTTTTGGTGCAATATCGTCAATATTCAAGGTAGAAGAACGCTGTTTGCGGATCCATGTCCAGCCGCCGAAAACCATGAAGCCGCCGATGTTGGCAAATAATTGAGCCACTTCGGAGTTTAAATGGATTTTCCAGGCGAGTACACTCAAATCTCCCAGGTTTTGCCCCATGGCGGCTAAATCTGGTGCCATTTTGGCAATAAAGGAATTTGAAATGATGCCGCTCGGCGCAATTGGTGAAAAAGCGGCACCATTTGCAGCCCCGACGACCAGCAGCGTCATTAAAAAGGCTTTCATGCCAATGCGTTCTGAGATGGACATGACGACCGGTGCCATCAGGGTTACCGTGGCGATGTTGCCTGGACCAATCGTCGTTATAATGGTAATCAGGGCAAAAATAATCAATGGAATCAAAGCTGTATTGCCTTTGGCTAAGCGTATCGCGTTAGCCGTAAGCTTTTCCATTGTTCCGTTTGTCGTAGCAATTCCAAATAGGAAGGTTACGCCAGCCAATACCATGAATAAATCAACTGGCCAGGCCTGCATGATTTTAACAGCAGAGAGGTCTGCAAAAAAGGCACCGATGGCAATGGCAAATGCAATGGCAATGATGCCGACGTTCAAATCTTCATTGATCATGGAAATAGCGACGACAATGATGATACCGGTCAATGAAGCAAAAGCAGCCGATGATAATCCTAGCATAAATATTCCCCCTGGCATTATTTAAGTGTAGCATTTAGATAAATTCTGGGTTGACCGTTGATAGAAAACTATTCTTCATCCTCTTTGGTTGCAGGAAAAAGTTTGCGCAGCAGTATCGTTGATCCGATAAATATGGCAATGACAAAAAACATGGTCGGCAGGGCAATGCACATCATCGTAACTGCCTTTAAAAATGCTCCATCCATGACGAACACCTCACTTTTTTATTTTGCTAATGCAGGGATCAAAGCCAGAACTAAACCACCAGCGACAACGGATGCGATCTGCCCGGCTACATTGACGCCGATGGCATGCTGAATGATAAAGTTGTTGGGATCTTCTTTTAATGCCATTTTTGCGATGACGCGGCCGGACATCGGGAAGGCCGAAATGCCGCAGGCACCGATCATTGGATTGATTTGTTCTTTGCGGAGTAAGTTGATCAGTTTGGCAAACAGGACGCCGCCAGCCGTATCAAAGACAAAAGCTACAGCGCCAAGGGCCATGATCATGGCTACCTGTATCGTCAGGAAATTTTCGCCGGACATTGTCCCGCCGATGGTAATGCCTAAGAGCAAAGTAACTAAGTTTGAAAGCTCATTTTGCGCTGCGTTGGAAAGGTTGTCAACGACGCCGGAAACTTTAAGCAGGTTGCCAAACATTAAGCTGCCAATCAGAGCCACGGATATAGGCGCTACGATGCCAGCAATCAGGACAATCATGAGCGGGAATAAGAATATGGTTGTCTGAGAAATCGGATCTTCTTCCGAATAGCCCATTTTGATTTTGCGTTCAGCCTGTGTTGTCAAGGCTTTAATAACTGGGGGTTGAATGATGGGAACTAAAGACATATAAGAATAAGCTGCCACCGATAATGGTCCTAAGAGATCCTGGGCAAATCGGCTGGCTACATAAATGGTGGTAGGTCCATCTGCGGCTCCAATGATGCCGATAGACGCGGCATTTTCAAAGGAAAATCCCATGATCGTTGCCAAAACTGCTGTGCCGAAGATGCCGACCTGCGCTGCTGCGGCAAACAACATGACGATTGGCCGTCGAATCAGCGGAGTAAAATCACACATGGCTCCGATGGCGATAAAGATCAGTATCGGGAACAATTCATTGGCAATCCCGCCTTTGTAGAGAACCCATAAAAAACCTTCTTCACCGACGGCCTGGGAAATAGCCGATGAAAACGGGATGTTGGCCAGCAATGCGCCAAAGCCGATCGGCAAAAGCAGATTCGGTTCATAATCCCGTTTTACGGCAAGGTAGATCAACAGGAAACTGATGCCCCACATGACGACATTTTTCCAGGTCAGTCCGATAAAGCCCATAAGTAATTCGTCTAACCAGGGATACTGTAACATTAAAGCTTCCATTTAAAACGCCTCCTCAATGTGTATAAATGCTTGCGAGCATGTTTTTGGCAAATGCTTTGCCGAGAGTATTATTTCAGTCAGGCACTTAAGACAATTAGAATTTGTCCAGGCTTGACATTGTCTCCTGCGGCGGTGTTTACTGATTTTACGGTACCGCTAATGGGAGAGGAGATCTCATTCATCATTTTCATAGCTTCGAGAATTAAGAGCATATCGCCCGGCTTGACCTTGTCCCCGGGTTTGACCTGTATGGCATTTACCTTGCCGGGCATGGGGGAAGGTACTGTTGTATCCCCAGCAGCTGCCTGTACCGAAACCGGTGCAGGAGCTGGTGTTATCGGTGTCGCATTTACCAAAGCTGTGCAGCTGCAGCTACTGGCAGGACTACTGTCCTCGCCGGCTGCGCTGCACTGCCAGTTTTCTCTACTTCAACGGCATAGGCGACGCCATTGATTGTGATGGTAAGATTCATTTTGTTCATGTGTTAAAACCTCCTTTTAAAATTGGGGGGGACGCTGTGGGAATCCATGATTTTTTCCCGACCGGCAGCAGCCCATTCCCTACTGATGCGATTGATTTTAAAGGAAATCCCCGGAGCTTCGGCAGCCAGCATAGTATACGCTGCAGCGGCTATGATGGCTGCGATTTCAGGATGTATGGCTTCGGGGCCTGCCGAAGTTTCTTCCACAGCATTGGTGGCTTTTTTGCCGCTGCTGGAAGGTTTGTGTATTGCTTTCTGGTCCTTTTTGCCAAAGAAAAAAGAAAATAAGCCCATGTCTATCACCTCCTACTATTAAAAAAATTAACGCGGGTTTGCGACTAAAGCAGATTTGTGTTTTTATGAAAAAATAATTTTCTACAGTGGAATGTTGCCATGTTTTTTGGCTGGTCGCGATTCACGTTTGGCGGCGAGCATATTCAAGGCACTGATGATGCGAAGTCTTGTTTCACCAGGATCAATGACCATATCGACATAACCGCGTTCGGCTGCCTTATAAGGTGTCGCAAATTCCCGGATGTATGCATCGGTTTTGGTTTTGACTGCCGGATCCTTGCGGAAAATGATATTGGCGGCACCGTCAGGTCCCATAACGGCAATTTCAGCTGTTGGCCAGGCCATGACCTGATCGGCACCCAAGTCATGCGAGCACATAGCGAGATAAGATCCGCCGTAAGCCTTGCGCGTAATCACTGTGATTTTCGGGACAGTGGCTTCGGCGTAGGCATATAGAAGCTTGGCTCCATGGCGGATGATGCCACTGTACTCCTGACTCGTTCCCGGCAAAAACCCGGGGACGTCTACGAGGGTGATCAACGGCAGGTTGAAAGCGTCGCAGAACCGGATAAAACGAGCCGCTTTATCCGAAGCGTTTACATCGAGGCAGCCGGCCATGATCAGCGGCTGATTGGCAATGATGCCGACGGACTTGCCGCCAAAATGGGCAAAACAGGTGAGGATGTTTCTGGCATAATGTGCCTGCGCTTCATAAAATTTTCCGCCATCGGTTAATGCGGTGATGAGTTTTTTCATATCATATGGCATATTGGAATTGTCCGGCAGCAAGCGGCGAATCTCTTCAGCACTGCCGTCAGGTGCATCCGTCGTGGCAACAAGCGGACTTTCTTCCCTGTTGCTGCTTGGCAAAAAACTCAGCAGATGCCGGATTTGCCGGAGGCAATCTTCTTCATTTTTTGCTGAAAAATGGGCTACACCGGAGGTCGTATTGTGGGTTACGGCTCCGCCCAGCTGTTCTTCCGTTACTTCTTCGCCGGTTACTGTTTTGATGACAGCTGGTCCGGTGATGAACATTTTACTGGTGTTTTCCACCATATAAATAAAATCGGTAAGTGCCGGAGAATAAACGGCTCCGCCGGCGCAAGAACCCATGATAACAGAAATCTGAGGGATGACACCAGAGGCCAGCGTATTTCTATAAAAAATATTTCCATAGCCGCTTAAGGCATCGATTGCTTCCTGAATACGGGCACCGCCGGAATCATGAATGCCAACAATCGGAGCGCCCATCTTTAAGGCCAGATCAAATACTTTGCAGATTTTCGCTGCCTGCATTTCACCCAGCGAGCCGCCGTCTACGGTGAAATCCTGGGCATAGGCATAAACCAGACGATTGTCAATCGTACCGTAACCGGTCACTACGCCTTCGTACGGCAGGTCGTTACTTTCCTGGCCCGGATTTGTGCAGCGATGTTTTATAAATTGATCCAGTTCCTGGAATGTATTTTCATCAAAAAGCAGTGCAATGCGTTCTCGTGCGGTCATTTTTCCTTGGGCATGTTGTCTTTCCACACGTTCTTTGCTGCCGCCGCTTCGGACGTTTTCTGCCTTTTGCTGCATGCTGGAAATTTTAGCCCCTGTTGTAGTCACCGCTGGCACCTCCCCTGTGTTCAAGCCGCGCCATTGCTCTTTGGCTGTAAATAACTTAACTTTAAAATACAGCTTTGCAAATAAAATGTACATATTTTCTAACTTTTTAAACTATTTTGTAATTAAAGTTAGCGGCGAGTGAATTCGGACATTGAGAGATGATTAAAAAAAATCATGTTAAAAAAAAGGAAAAGACGAATGTCTAGAGGGATTTTTAGAGTAAACGCAGAAATATTTATCGAATATTATCGGAAGATTATATATATTCAGAACATGGAGGCGATGCTATGCATTTTTACTGTAAAAAATGTAAGAGAGAGTACCCCTTGGATACGATGGCCTATCGCTGCGAATGCGGCGGTTTATTCCGCTTGTTCAAGCAGGCAGATGAAAAACTGCCGACGTCAGTTTCGCTGGGGGAAGTCAAGACGCCGCTGCTGCCGATTACGGTCGATAAGTTGAAATTTTTGCTGAAATTGGAACAGATGCAGCCAACCGGATCTTTTAAGGATCGCGGTGCTTTCGCGTTGATCAATGAACTGAAGGCACTCGGCGTCAAGCGCATTGTCGAGGATTCCGCTGGCAACGCCGCGGCGGCGCTGGCGGCGTATGCGGCGGCAGCGGGCATCGACTGCCTCGTGTATCTGCCGGAAGACACTGCCGACGCTCAAATCAATCAGATTGAAGCCTGCGGCGCCAGGGTAAGAAAAATAAACGGTGACCGCGATCAAACGGCGGCCATGGTAAAACAGGCGGCGAAGACCCGTTATTATGCCTCGCATGTCTACAATCCGCTTTTTTTTGAGGGGATGAAATCCATGGCCTATGAAATTTATGAACAGCTCGGCCAGCAGGTGCCGGATTATATTTTTATGCCGGTAGGCAACGGGTCGATGTTGCTGGGGCTTTACTACGGGTTTGTGGAAATCGGCCGCCTGCCCAAATTGGTTGCGGTTCAAAGCGAATCTTGTCAGCCGCTTTGCCAGGCATTTCACAATCAGCCCATCAAAAAAACGGGTGCGACGCTGGCGCAATCGATTCGCGTCGGCAATCCGCCGCGGTTGGCAGAAATGTTGGCAGCCCTGAGAAATAGCCAGGGGAATGCCGTTGCGGTTACGGATGAGGAAATTATGGAATCCAAGAAAAATTTTGGCGAACAGGGCATTTATGCCGCGATAACTTCGGCGGCAGCTTTGGCTGGAGCAAAAAAATTTTTCCAGGGTGGCAAACCGGATAATTATCAGGTGGTCATACCGCTGACTGGCACCGGCTTAAAATAAAAAGTGGGCTTTTCTGTCATGATGAACTATAATTAAAGCGTTATTTAGGATGACAGGAGGGCGTTTTTTTGGATGATGTAAGTATAATTGTGTTCTTGATGGTGATGGGTTTTTTAGCATCCTTTATCGATTCGGTTGTCGGCGGCGGTGGCATGGTATCCTTGCCGGCGATTTTATTTACCGGAATTTCACCGGTTGCGGCTTTGGGAACCAATAAAGTTGCGGCGGTTATGGGGGCGCTGACAAGCTTTGCGGCTTTTGTGCGATCAGGCAAGGTGGATTTGGCGCTGATAAAAATTCTCTTTCCGCTATCCTTTGTCGGTTCCTTATGCGGCGTGCTGGTCGTGCGGCAGATTCCCCCGGATTTTTTGCGGCCGATGGTCATCGTGCTGCTGCTGGCGGTTACTGTTTACAGCTTGAAGCGCAAAGACTGGGGTGAAACTTCGAGCTATGGCGGTCTGACGAAAAAAATGTTGTATATGAGCTGCGCTGCGGCTTTTTCCTTGGGGGTTTACGACGGATTTTTCGGTCCGGGGGCTGGCTCGTTTTTGCTGTTTGCCTTTTTGTTTATCGGATTTGATTTCATTGGTGCAGCGGCAAATTCACGGGCGTTGAATTTTGCCAGTAATATCGCGGCGGCGCTGCTGTTTTCTTATTTTGATCTGGTCAACTACACGTATGCCCTGCCGATGGGCGTTGCTATGATCTTAGGAGCATACTGTGGAACGAAAATGGCCCTGACAAAGGGAGTAGGCTATGTCAAGCCGCTTTTCATCGCTATGACGACTGTACTGATCGGCAAACAGCTTTGGGATTTACTCAAGTAAATAGGAAAAGCTTAAAACGTGCCGTGCCGAAATCACTTCGGTGCGGCATGTTTTTTGCTGGCTGGATTTAAGCTATAGGGTGGGCTTTATTTTAGATGATAAGTTTTACAAATCCATTGAAGAAAAGATATTTTTCCATTACAATAAGAACCAGTAAGGAAATAAAAGTTGAGGGGGCGTCGATTGTGATTCAGGCGATTATTGATATAGGTTCCAACACAATTCGGTTGGCGATTTACCAGATTGAATACGGTAAAATAGAATTGATCATGAAGAAAAAGCATGCGGTTGGTTTGGCGGCTTATATAAAGGCTGGAATCATGCAGGCTGAGGGGATTGCTAAGACCTGCGAGATTCTAAAGGAATATAAGGCCTTTTTGGACAATTTCAAAATCACCGAAGTTACTGCCTTTACGACGGCGGCGCTGCGAAATGCCAAAAACAGTGTGGAAGCTGTTCAGCAGATTACCGATGAAACCGGCATTGATATTCGGGTCATATCGGGTGATGAGGAAGCTACCTATGATTTCATCGGCGCGACGCATGATCTCAAAGCGGCGAGTGGTCTCCTGATCGACATCGGCGGTGCCAGCACGGAAATCGTTGTCTATGAAAACCATGCGATTTGTAAAAAGATCAGCTTGCCTACAGGGTCTTTATCACTGCATACGAAATACGTAGAAGGATTTTTGCCGAGCCAGCCGGAGATCGATGACATGCGCGTCGAGGTCGAAGAGCTTTTAGCGTCGGCAGCGGAGTTCAAGGAAATCCGCCATGCTAATATTTGCGGTATTGGCGGAACCTTTAAAGGAGCTGCAGCACTTTACAATGCACTTTTTTCTGTCGAGCGGGAAAATAAATCTCTGCAGGCTGATAAACTGGCGGATATGATTGCCCGCTTTACGAGGGATGCGGTTACGGCGCCAGAAGACGCTTTGCTTTTGATGCGCACGGTTCCAGATCGCATGCAGACAATTATACCCGGTTTGGTCATTGCTGATGTTTTGGCTAGTCACTTCGGCAGCCAGCAGATTGATTATGCCGATGCCGGAGTTCGGGAAGGCTATTTATATGATCAGATCATTGGCAAGTAGATAAAATGAAAACGCCCGCCGACTTTTTTGCCGGCGGGTCGTTTTTTGATTTTTATACTTTGAATATGCTTACGGCATGTTGCAGCTCTTGGGCGAGTTTGGCAAGGGCTTGGCTGGCCGAGGATAGTTCATGCATCGAAGCAGACTGTTCTTCGGTGGCGGCCGATACATTCTCGCTTTCAGTTGAAGTGCCCCGACTGATCGTGTTGATTTCTTCAATGGAGAAAACAATCTCGTTATTTCCCTGCGACAGAGCTTCAATTGCTTTATAAGCAGAAGTGAATTGTTCGTTTACCGTATCAATCATATGATGAATCGTTTCAAAAGTTTGGCCGGCTTCATTGACCAGCTCGGTTCCAGCATGAACTTCCTGACGGCCGGAATGCATAGCAGCAACGGCATCGGTTGTTTCCAGCCGTATTTTTTCGATGAGTTCGGCAATGTGGTGGGCCGCATTTTGTGATTGTTCGGCAAGCTTGCGAACTTCTTCGGCGACGACGGCAAAACCACGGCCCTGGCTGCCAGCGCGTGCGGCTTCGATGGCGGCATTTAGGGCTAGTAGATTCGTCTGGCTGGCAATGGCCGATATGGTGTCGACGATTTGGCCGATTTCCGAAGATCTTTCGCCGAGATTTTCTACGGAATTCGCGGATGTATTTACAGTTTTTTCTACATTGCGCATCTGCTCTATTGCCCGGTTGATGATCGTATTGCCGCTGTTGGCGGACTGGGCGGACTGGGCAGAGGCATTGGCTCCTTGTTTGGTCATTGTCGAAAGCTGTTGAATGCTACCGGCCATTTTTTCAATAGCAGAGGTGGTCTTCTCCACGGCATGGAGTTGCTTATTGGCACCGGAGGCGACTTCGGTGATCGAAACAGCGATTTGGTTGGCTGCCTGAGCGGACTGTTCAGCGCTGCTGGTGAATTGTTCGCTGGAAGCGGCCAACTGGTCAGCAGAACTGCTCACCTTCCGAATTAATTCCTGCAAGGCTTTTTGCATAGCGTATAAAGCGGCAGCCAGCTCACCGATTTCGTCATGGCTGGAAATTTCTTCATTGTGGTCACTGAAATCGCCGCTGGATAGCTGTTTGGCCAGTTCCATCATTTTTTGCAGCGGACGCGTGATGTTTAAGGTCAGCCAGAGGATAATCCCGGTTAAGAGCAAAATGACGACAAAACCGCCGAGACCAAAAATCAGCCGCATGCCGTTCAGGCTTTCATATAATTCGGCGGATGGGGTGGCGGAAAAAAGCAGCCAGCCGGTTTTACCGATCGGCTTTGAGTTGTAAATAATTTCCTGGCCGTTTACCGTCAAAACGATGGCGGCTTCTGGATTTGCCTGCAAATTTTTATAAAAATCAGCTAAGGCACCATTTTTAACGACCGTGATATTTTCAGAAGGGCTGAACTCGGGATGACTCAAAAAAGCGCCATTGGAATCAACGATAAAGGTATAGCCAGTCTTGGCTGTAGTCATCGAGGCAATCTGCTTCAGCAAATTGTCCAGGTCGATTTCGATTGCGATGACGCCTGCGGGTTTGCCATTCAGCACAATTTTTTCGCCAAAGCAAACGAGTAGTTTTTTAGTATTGGCATCGGTGTAGACATCCGAATAGATGATAGTATTTCCAGCTATGATTTTTTTGTACCAGGCGCGTGTGCGGGCATCGTAATCTGCCGGCGGCACCCATTTATCGGTGTCGATGAACCGTTTGTCATTAAAAGCTACCATGATGTTTTTGATTTGTGCATTCGATTTTTTTGCATTGTCGATCAGTGTACGGATCTCTGGTTCTGTCAGATCCCTTTCGGAAAAATGCGCTGCCAGATTCGTGGCCAGGGCTTCTTGCCGTGCCAGCGTCTCATTGAACTGTGCGCTGTAGGTCGCCAATTTAAAGGTGTTGGTTTGCTCAATCTGATTTTTCAGTGCGTCTTTTGCCGTATAATAGGCATAAAAACTCAGTAGGCCGGTTAAAATAATGACCGGAACTAAAAGGGATAGCAGCATTTTAGGCTTTAATTTCATTACAAGACCCTCCTCTTATTAATAATTTTTTTGTTGGAATTTTAAATACAGGAATTGATGTAGTTTATACAGGTGCTGGGTTAAATAGCAGCCAATAAATCACTCGCTCAATACTGAACATTCAAAAAATTGTGTAATTTAATTATATCCTTTAAACAGAAGGTATTCAATAAAAATAATGAGGCGGGGTTACTTTTATTTGGAATTCAGGCGAATGATAAACCCTTATGAAATGTGGATTTATAGACATTTTTCGTTAAAAATGATATAATTAAGAGCTAATGTAATTAAAGTGTATATATTTTTTTCATATATAGGAAAATGATTTTGAGGTGAGAATGTGGATTTTGGTATAGGAAGAGTTTTACCGGTCAACATCGAAGATGAGATGAAAAATTCTTATATCGATTATGCGATGAGTGTCATCGTAATGCGTGCGTTGCCGGATGTCCGCGACGGCTTGAAGCCGGTACACAGGCGTATTTTATATGCGATGCACGAAGCGGGAATGGCTTCGAATAAACCGTATAAGAAATCGGCTCGTATCGTCGGTGAAGTTTTAGGTAAGTATCATCCGCATGGTGACAGCTCTGTTTATGAAGCCATCGTGCGCATGGCGCAGAACTTTTCTTCGCGTTATATGCTCGCGGACGGTCATGGAAATTTCGGTTCTGTTGACGGCGACTCGGCAGCAGCTATGCGTTATACGGAAGTTCGTATGTCCAAGGTTGCGGAAGCGATGTTGCAGGATATTGAAAAGGAAACAGTCGATTTTACACCAAACTACGATGAATCGATGAAGGAACCATCCGTGCTGCCATCAAAGCTGCCAAATCTTTTAGTTAACGGCTCTTCAGGAATTGCTGTCGGCATGGCGACCAATATTCCGCCGCATAATTTAAATGAGGTCGTCGACGGTGTTTTGATGATGATTGATAATCCAGAGGTTACGATTGATGAACTCATGCTCGCCATCAAGGGACCGGATTTTCCGACCGGTGGCTTGATTCTCGGTCAGGAAGGCATTTATTCAGCCTATACGACGGGCCGCGGTATTGTGAAGATGCGTGCCCAGGCCCGCATCGAAATGATGTCAAACGGCAAACCGCGCATTATCGTGACCGAGCTGCCTTACCAGGTCAATAAAGCGCGTCTCGTAGAAAAAATCGCTGAACTCGTCCGTGACAAGTCCGTTGAAGGGATTACGGATCTGCGCGATGAATCGGATCGCAACGGCATGAGGGTCGTCGTCGACCTACGCCGGGATGCGAATCCTGATGTCATTTTGAATCAACTCTATAAGCACACGCAATTGCAGGAAAGCTTCGGCATCATCATGCTGGCTCTCGTGGATGGCAAACCGCAGGTGCTGAATCTCAGGGAAGTCCTGCATTATTATATCAAGCATCAGGAAGATGTCATCACCCGCCGGACAAAGTATGAACTGAATAAAGCCAAGGCCAGAGCGCATATTCTGGAAGGCTTGACGATTGCCCTCGATCATCTCGATGCGGTCATTAAGATGATCCGCGAATCGCGCACAGCGGACATTGCCCGCACGGCCCTGATGACGAGCCTGAATCTTTCGGAAAAACAGTCCCAGGCCATCTTGGATTTGCGCTTGCAGCGCCTGACCGGTTTGGAACGGGAAAAAATAGAAGAGGAATATCAGGAAATATTGAAGAGTATTGCCTGGTTGGAATCGGTATTGGCTGACGAAGGCAAAGTGCTGAACATCATCAAAGAAGAACTCGCAGAAGTAAAGCGCAAATTCGGCGATGAACGCCGCACGCGAATTACGGAAGATATTTCAAAGATGAATATGGAAGATCTCATTGCGGAAGAAGATGTTGTCATTACGCTGACGCACAACAACTACATCAAACGCATGCCAATCGATACCTATCGCAACCAGAAGCGCGGCGGCCGCGGTGTAACCGGCATGGGCACGAAGGAAGAAGATTTCGTCGAAAACATGCTGATCACGACAACGCACCACACGATTTTGTTCTTTACCAACCAGGGGCGCGTTTATCGCCTGAAGGGCTATGATATCGCCGAATCGAGCCGCACGGCTAAGGGTACAGCGATTATCAACCTCTTGCAGATGGAAGCGGGTGAAAAGATAACGGCGGTCATTCCAATCCGCAAATTTGTCGATGGAAAATTTTTGTTCATGGCAACGCGCCAGGGGATTGTCAAGAAGACGGAGCTCATGGAATTCGATACGACGCGCAAGGGTGGTCTGATCGCCCTGACGCTCGATGATGACGATGAACTGATTGGCGTAAAGCTGACCGATGGCACGCGCGAGGTGATCCTCGGCACCCGTGACGGCATGGCCATTGCCTTCGCCGAAGACGATGTGCGCTCAATGGGCCGCACCGCGCATGGCGTTCGCGGCATCCGTCTGAACAAGGAAGATAAAGTCATCGGCATGGATAATCTCAAAAAAAATGGTGACGTTCTTTCGGTAACGGAAGCCGGCTATGGCAAACGCACGCCGACCACAGAATACCGCTCACAAACGCGCGGCGGCAAAGGCTTGATCAATTTGAAGGTCACGGATAAAACCGGTGCAGTCATCGGACTCAAGGTTGTCCGTCCTGAACAGGAACTCATGCTGATCACAACGGAAGGCATTGTAATTCGCACGGATGTTGACCAAATTTCTGTCATCAGCCGCAATACCCAGGGCGTGATGCTGATGAAGATGGATTTGAATGATAAGGTTTCCTCTATGGCAACCATGGATCAAAAAACAGAAATCTGATTAAGAATATATGTGCCGGATGCAATCGCATCCGGCACATTTTACGAGGTGAGCGAAGTGTTTTTTAATGATATCGGCAAGAACTTGATCTATCTGGGGCTGATCCTCATCGTGCTTGGCCTTGTTGTGCACTTCGGCGGTAAATTTTTTCCGTTTGGTCGCCTGCCAGGTGATTTTCACTGGGAAAACGCCAATTTTTCCGTACATTTTCCACTGGTGACCTGCATTGTCATCAGCATTGTGCTGACAATCCTCGTGAATCTGTTTTGGCGGTGATAAAAGGCCCTGTTTAGCAAGCTATAATTTGCTAAACAGGGCCTTTTATCTGGAATATTGGCAGGGATAGCTGTCAGACTTTGAATTCGGTGATTACGGTCTGAAGTTCCTGAGCCAGCTGGGCCAGGTCGGCACTGGCATGGGCTATTTCTTCCGTGGAAGCGAGCTGCTCCTGTGTAGTCGCAGCCACATGCTGCAAGCCAGCGTTGGATTTTTGGCTGAAATCATCCATGTTTTTGACGAGGCCGACAATATGCCGGGTTCCGGTCTCGATGTGTTGAATGGCCTCTGAAATCTTTTCGACTTGGTCGGATTGTTGGTCGAGAAGCTCAGAAATTTCTTGGAATGAATCGCCAGCTTCATTTATTGTTTTTGTGCCGAGCAGGACTTCATTCGTGCCGTTTTGCATGGCCTGAACCGCCTGGGCCGTATCGGCCTGAACACTGCCGATTAGCTCGGCAATTTTTTTGGCAGCCGCCTGAGACTGTTCCGCTAATTTGCGGACTTCTTCGGCGACGACAGCGAAGCCGCGGCCTTGCTCGCCGGCACGGGCTGCTTCAATAGCAGCGTTGAGTGCGAGCAAATTGGTTTGGCCGGCTATGCTTGCTATGGCCTCAATAATTTGGCCTATTTCAACGGAGCGTTCGCTGAGTTTTACGACAACGGCAGAGGAAGTATTTACGGTCTTTTCTATATGATTCATCTGTGCTACGGCCTTGTTCAGAGCCGCGGAACTGTTTTTAGTCCGGGATTTTGTCTGTTGGGAATGCAGTGCTACTTGTTCCGCATTGCCGGAAATTTCTTTGATGCGGTTGGCCATTGTTTCGATAATGCCGCTTGTTTCTGCCGCGGCCGCTGTCTGTTTGACCGTCTGTTCGGATATCAGGGTCACGGATTGCGTTACCTGTTGGGAGGCTTGGGCGGATTGATCTGAGCTGGCGGTGAGTTCTTCACTGGCGGCTGCCAGCTGCTGGGATTGCATCTGCACTTTCTTGATCAGGTTTCGCAGATAGCCGGCCATTTTATTAAAATCTCCGGCTAAATGGCCAATTTCGTCTTCACTGGAATGTTCGGCCTGCACCGTCAGGTTGCCGGCGGCTAGCTGGCTGACCTGTTTTGATAGGAGTTCAATCGGCCGGGTGATGCGGCGGCTGACAAACAAGGTGGTGATGGCTACCACAAAAATGGCAATGATGGTGCCGCAGGCGAACAGCCAGCGCAGTTCAGTTAGCTGCGCATAGGCCTTGTCAGCCGGAATCTGAATGGCGAGTATCCAGCCGGAAACGGGGATTTTTTGGTAGGCCAGCAGGGCAGGATGGCCGTTTATTTCACCGCGGAAGAAGCCATGATCTGCGGACTGCATGTCATTCCAGGACGCTTTGATATCCTTTAATTGATCGGCTTCGGCGATGTTTTTGCCGATGGCCTGCTCGTCGGGGTGCACGAGCAGCGTTCCCTTCTGGTCGAGCAGAAAGGCGTAGCCCGTATCGTATGGATTAATGGATTTGATTGTGTCCATCATCGTCTGCAGCAGAATGTCCTCGGAGAGTACACCGCGGACTTTGCCGTTGGCATCTTTCAGCGGCAGGGCCACGGGCAGGGCCATTTTATTTGTGACTTTATCGAGATAGGGATCGCCAAAGACGATAGCGTTGGCATTTACAGCGGCCTTATACCAGGAACGGGTGCGCGAGTCAAAGTCGGCCGGGGCCTGCCAACCCTTGCCGTCGACAATCGGCCCGTCAGCCGAGCCGAAATAGAGGTCGGATATTTCCGGGTCGGCGTGTTGAAAGCCGGAAACCATCGGTACGGTGATGGTTGCTTGATCGGCTGTTGTTCGAATCGTTCCGCCGACAATTTCCAGCATTTTTGCCTTGCTGACCAGCCAGCCGTTCAGCTTATTGACCTGGGACGCGGTAGTGGCAGCAATTTCACTTTCGATGCGCTGTGACAGCAGGTTTCTAGTATAGGAATACGCCGAAAAAGATAAGAGCAGCAGGAGCAGGGCGATAAGCAGAGAAAAGATGATAGTGAGTTTCGTCTGTAGTTTCATGATTCCATTACCTCCGTGTTTCTGGGATTTGAGAAACAAAAAAGTGCAGGCCGGCATCTGCCAGTCCTGCACTTCATCGTACTTGTAGAGTCATTATACTTTTTTTTATAGAAAGCTGTCAAGGAAAACGACGTGGCGGTCGCTTTCCCGGGCTTACTGGGTTTTGCCAGGCGTATCACTGACGCGCGGTGGTGCGCTTGGAGCCGTTGGGGCGGTAGGTCCCGGTGTCGCCTTGCGAGGTGTCGGGGACGAGTCGCCGGTGGAATCCCCGCTGTCGGTTGGAGCAAGCTGCTTGCGCCGCGTGGTAGAATCTGCCGGATCGAGTTCGGTTTTATTGCTCGTCTTAGCGGAGCTGTCCTTGGCAGTTTTTGATTTCTCGGAGGAGACCGAAACATGGCCGACAGAGTTGTCGCTGGCCGGAACGGCGGTCGCACCCGAAGGAATCGAATTTTCGTATTCAAAATTTTCGCGTTCCATAGCGGAGCGCATCGAAGAATTCATCGTGATGCCAAGCGTATCAGCCAGAGTGTTTCGGAGCTTGGTGATGTCCGGAATCCAATAGCTGACTTCATCGATATACAGTGGCTTTCCTGGAACCATATCCGTTTTTAGGCCGTTTTTCTGCGCCTGGCGCAAAGTTCCGGCAAACTCGATCATTTCGCGAATGGACAGATCCGTTTTCACGGATTTGCTGATTTCGCTGATGATTGCCGGGAGCTGCGGAATGATAGACGGGGAAGTCATTTTGTCCATCAGAGCCTTCATGAATTTTTGCTGGCGGGCGACGCGGCCGATATCGCCTTCCTCGTCGCGGTAGCGCACATAGGTTACGGCTGTCTTGCCGTTCATGTGCTGCATACCGGGGCGCAGGTCGATCAAGAGGCCGCCGTCATCATCCCAGGGATCTTCGTAATACATGCGTTTTTCAACATCGATGTCAATGCCGCCAAGGGCATCGATAATGCGTTGAAACGCATGTATATTGATGATGACATAGTGGTCAATCGGCACGCCGATAAAGTTTTCCACGGTGTTTTGTGTCAGGCGGTGGCCGCCATAGGCATAGGCGGCATTGATCTTATCAAAACCGTTGCCCTTGATCTTGACGCGCGTGTCGCGCGGAATCGACAGCAGTGCTGCCTGGTCTTGCTTAGGATCAATGGTCGCGATCATCAGCGTGTCGCTGCGGCCGACATCATCTTCGCGTTCGTCGACGCCCATGATCATGATGGTCGATTTATCCTTGGCCGTCAGCATGCCGGCATCTTTTTTTTGTTCGACTGGTTTGTCAAAAAAGCCGGAAGAGGCAAAGAGAACGCCGGCCATGGCTGCCAAAACAAAAATGCCGATCAGTATCTTGGGCCATAATCTTTTTTTGGCGCGCTTGCGGCGGCCCGGTATATTGTTCGAGGGGTGGTTCATAAAAAAACATACCTTCTTCATTCAGAATTTGGGACTGTATCCAATGGACAGAGAAAAAGGCACGGCAGCAAGGAAAAAGCTGTCGTGCCCTTCCATTTATTCGCAAAAAAACAAATGCATCCTTATCATTATAAATTTTTATCTTTTTCAGCGCAAACATTATTTTTAATATTGGCTTTTATTCGAACAAAAATATTATAATCGAGAAAAATGAAAATAAGGTGGGGACTGTCAATCGAGGGTTTTGGTGAATTTTTTAATGGCCAGGCCTAAGGTCGCAGAAATGAAAATAATGAGGGACAGAACCTGCACCCAAAGCACAGTGATGCTGTTGCCGCGCAGAATGATGCCGCGCAGGATTTCAATATAATAGGTCATCGGCAGCAGTTCACTGAGCAGGTAGAAAAGTTTCGGCATCGCATCGCGGGGAAACATAAAGCCGGATAAAAGGACGCTTGGCATGAAGACGAAGAAGGACATCTGCATCGCCTGCATCTGTGTTCGGGAGATGCTGGAAATCAGGACGCCGAGTGCCAGGGAGGCAATGATGAAGAAAGAAGTCAGGCCATAGAGTAGCGGCAGGCTGCCGCGGATCGGCAGATCGAAGATGGCGATGCCGACAAGCAGGGATATGGTGGCTTGCACATAGCCCATGACAATGTAGGGAATGATCTTGCCGATCATCAGTTCATAGGTCTTCAGCGGTGTGACGATGAGCTGCTCTAAGGTGCCGGTTTCCCGTTCGCGGACGATTGCCATCGAGGTGATCATGACCATCGTCATGGTCAGAATAATTCCCATGATGCCGGGAACCATATAGTAGGCTGTGATGAAATCGCGGTTGTACCAGGAACGGATGCGCATGTCATAGAGGCTGAAGGCATCTGCGGCTATATTTTGTTTTTGCAGCAGAACCTCCTTTGATTTTAGCTGGCCAATGGTCTGGGCCGCCGCAATGGCCGAGGATGCTGAGGTCGAGTCAGAGGCATCGACGATGACCTGAACCGGCGTTGGTCGGCTGTGCTTCAGGTTGGCCGAAAGATCGGGCGGAATGATGATGGCGACTTTGGCCTGACCGCTGTCGACGATTTGGTTTGCTTCTTCAAAACTGTGGGCGATATAGTTGATGTCGAAGTATTCGCTGGCGGTAAAGCTTGTCAGCAAATCGCGGCTTTCACTGCTCAGCGACTGATCGAAGACGACCGAGCTCAAATGCTTGACGTCGGTATGGATCGCAAAGCCGAAGACGAGCAGCTGGATGATCGGCATCAAAATCATCAGGGCCAGTGTCAAATTATCGCGCTTCATTTGAATGAATTCTTTGATTAAAAGAGCCCGCAAGCGAATCATAGCGGAACCTCCTCTGTATTGTTTTTTACATAATAGACGAAAACATCCTCCATGGTTGGAGCTATAGCCTGGCAGCTGCCGAGTTCGCCAAGTCGCTCGGCAGCTGCCGCGTGTAGCAGAACATGGAGATTTTTGCCGAAGATATAGGCATCATCATAGGCGATGCCTGCTGTCTGCAGCCGGGCCAGCGTGCTTAAGGAATCAGCTGTTTCTATGCTGAACAGCTGGCCAGGAATGCTTCTTTTGAGCTCGAGTGGTGTGCCGGTAGCCGTGAGCTGGCCGCGATAGATAAAGCCTACGGCATCGCAGTGCTCAGCTTCATCCATAAAATGTGTGGTCACGAGAATCGTCGTTCCCTGCCGGGACAGTTCATACAGGATGTCCCAGAAAAGCCGCCGGGAAACCGGATCGACGCCGCCCGTGGGTTCGTCAAGAAAAAGGATTTCCGGCTCGTGCAAAATCGCGCAGCCGAGTGCCAGGCGTTGTTTGACGCCGCCGGATAAACCGGCCGTGAGTTTTTGTTCCTGCGATTCGAGGTTTGCCATTTGCAGCATGGACTGAATGCGCGCTTTTTTTGCCGGACCGGTCAGCGAATACATGCCGGCGTAGAATTCCAGATTTTCGCCGACGGTCAGATCCTGATACAGGCTGAATTTTTGCGACATGTAGCCGATATGGCGTTTGATCGCTTCCTGCTGGCGGCAGATGTCATAGCCGAGGACGCTGCCGCTGCCAGCTGTCGGCGTCAGAATGCCGCAGAGCATGCGGATTGTCGTTGATTTGCCGGAACCATTCGGGCCGAGAAAGCCGTAGATGCAGCCTTTATCGATTTGCAGGCTGACTTGGTCGACCGCCGTGAAATCGCCGAAGCGGCAGGTGAGTTTATTCGTTTCAATGGCTGTTGGCATTTGCATCACTGCCTTTCGCTGCTGTTTCGGAGAAGAGCACGAAGACGTCTTCCAGAGAGGGAGTGATTTCTTGCAGGGATTGAAGCGGCAGGGCGATTTCTGCTAGGCGTTTTTTGATATCGCTTTGCGTGCGCTCGCTGTCATCTGTTACAATATGATATTTGTTGCCAAAAGATTGCAGGCCGAGGGCATAGCAATCTTTGAGTTCCTTTTGCAGTGATTTCTGCGGGGTGCTCAGTTCCAGTACTTTATGCGGGTAGCTGTGGATGAGCTCAGCCGGAGTTTCGCAGCGCACGAGGCAGCCTTCGTTTATCAGGGCAACCCGGTGGCAAAGTTCAGCTTCATCCATATAGGGCGTGGCCACGACAATCGTCATGCCTTTTTTGTTGAGATCGTAGAGGAGCTGCCAAAATTCCCGTCGGGCCACGGGATCAACGCCGGTGGTCGGTTCATCGAGGAAAAATATGGCAGGATCATGCAGCAGGCCGCTTGCCAGTGCGAGTTTTTGCTTCATGCCGCCGGAAAGCTTGCCCGCCAGCCGGTCGCGAAACGGCCAGAGATTGGTGAAGCGCAGAATTTCTTCGGCGCGAAGCTGGCTGGCCTTTGGCGCAATGCCATAGAGTGAACCGATCAGGTCGATGTTTTCGAGTACGGTCAGATCCTGGTACAGGCTGAATTTTTGCGGAATATAGCTGAGCTTGGCTTTCATGCTTTCGATGTTTTCCGTGCCCAGGATTTCGATGCTTCCGGAATACTGCCGGAACAGGCCGAGCATCAGGCGGATCAGCGTCGTTTTGCCGGCGCCGTCCGGGCCGACGAGGCCGAGAATCTCGCCTTTTTCGATGTGCAGGGAAAAATCCTGCAGGGCTTTTGTCGCCCCGAAGGCTTTGTTTACATTTTTGAGCTTAATCATGGAACATCACATCGGCCGGCATGCCCGGCTTTAAAATGTTTTCCCCGTTATCGATCGCGATTTTTACGGCAAAGACCATATTGGCCCGTTCATTTTTGGTAATGCTTTGCCGTGGCGTGTATTCGGCTGTATCGCTGATTTCCTTTATGTGGCCGGCAAATTTTTCGCCGGGGCGGGAATCAATCATCACGGCGGCGCTGTCGCCGATTTTTATTTTGCCGAGGTCAGTTGACGGAACATAGATTTTCACCCAGCAATCGCTCATGTCGGCGACGGTGGCGATGGCGGCACCAGCGGAAACGTATTCTCCCGGTTCAAAATTCTTTGTGAGGATCAGGCCACTCAGGGGGCTGTAGACGAGCGTATCCGCTAGCGCACTCTGGGCTGTCAGCAGAACCGCGGCCGAGCGATTGACTTCTTCCCGGGCGGCGAGAATCTGGTCTTCTCGATTGCCGGCTTCAATGAGATTTGCTTTTTCCTCGGCGGCTTTGAGCTGGGCAGCGCTGGCATCGTAGGCGGCTTGTGCATTGTCGAGCTGCTGCTTGGCGGTTGCGCCGGCAATGTAAAGCGTTTGGCTGCGTTCGTAATCTTTGGCCGCTTTGTCAAAAGTTGCCATGGCAGCTGCCGTGTTGGCAGCCGCTTCGTTTCTTTCCGCTGGCCGGGCACCTTTTTCCAAATCGGTCAGTTGGGCCTGTGCTTTTTTCAGCGAAGCCGTATCACGTGTCAGGGCGATCTGCAGATCATCGCGGTCAATCGTGGCAATTAGAGCATCCTTGGCTACGCTCGCGCCTTCTTTGATGCGCAGGTCTTTCATGTAGCCGCTGCTCTTAGTTGTGATATCGGCCTTGGTGACTTCAACGGTTCCGGTGAAGAGTTTGCTGGTTGCCTGTTGCTGATAATAATTGTAGCCAGCCAGTCCCGTGATGGCGGCTACGATTAGAAGCAGGATGATGACTTTGCTATTCTTTGTCATGGGAATCCCTCCTTTGGATGCCGGCGAGAAAGATGGTGATCGTTTGATCCATATAATTTTGGGCGCTGATTTCTTTTTCTGCGAGGACACGGCTGCGAATCGGTTGGCTGAAAAAGTAAAAATTGACCATGCCGGCCCAAAGCAGTACGGCGCTGTTTATATCAAGATCTGGCTTGAATTGGCCGGATTTTATGCCTTGTCTGAGCGCTGCGGACAGGGTCAGAAAAACGAATTTCAGGTGGTTTTGCGCGAAATCATCAAGGATAACCGATGGGGTGATAAACTCGCGGTAACAAAGTTTTATGAAATAAGGATTTTTCGTATGAAGTTCCAGCATGGTTGCCGCATACAGGCGAAACACAGCAGCGGGATCGAGGGCAGTTTGACTGGTTTTTGCCGTGAAGGCCATTAACCCCGATAACTGCTTATTGATGACGGCCTGGTACAGCCCTTGTTTGCTGCCAAAATAGTAGGAAATCAAGGCGCTGTTAACACCGGCCGCTTTTGCCAGTTGTCGGATCGACACCTTGTCGAAGCCGTAGTCAGCAAACAGGGGAATTGCTGACTGCAGCAGTTGTTCTTTGCTGTCAATATCCATAAATTTCTCCTTTTAATCAAACGATTTAATCGATTGATTAAAGTATAGACTGTTTGGGGATTTTTAGCAAGAAAAATTTGAGATTGGCATTTTATTCTTTATATAGTCGAGAAGGGATTCCGTTGTTTAAAAAAGAATTGTTATCAACAGCAAGAAATTATATAATGTGGATAAAATGATGCATGAGGGGGTGCGATAATGTTTAAGCAATTCACCGTCTATTTTAACAAAACGCATGCGGCCAGCGCGCGGGCGCGGGATTTTTTGCGCTATCTCGGGCCGGGGATTTTGATCACGGTTGGTTTCATTGATCCGGGTAATTGGGCCTCTAATATGGCGGCTGGAGCGGAGTTTGGCTATGATCTCCTCTGGATGGTTACGCTATCGACGATCATGCTGATCGTTTTGCAGCATAATGCGGCACATCTGGGCATTGTCACCGGTCTTTGCCTGTCGGAAGCGGCAACGGCCTATGTGCGCCCCTGGATTTCCAAGAGTTTATTGGCGTCTGCAGTAGCAGCGGCAGTGGCGACAGCACTGGCTGAAATCCTTGGCGGCGCGATTGCCCTCGCGATTCTTTTCGGGCTGCCGATCAAGTTTGGTGCTGTGTTTACAGCGCTGCTGTGCGGCTGGCTGCTCTGGTCGAATTCCTATAAAAAACTCGAAAAGATCATCATCGGTTTCGTGTCACTGATCGGCATTTCCTTTTTGGCTGAACTCAATTTTGTTGCTATCGACTGGAACCAGGCAGTGCATGGCTGGGTTGTGCCTGCCCTGCCCGCTGGCTCCTTGCCCGTCGTGATGAGCGTCCTCGGTGCAGTCGTCATGCCGCACAATTTGTTTTTGCATTCCGAAGTCATTCAGAGCCGGCAGTGGAATCTCGCAGATGAAGCCGTCATAAAAAAACAGTTGAAGTACGAGTTTTTGGATACGCTATTTTCGATGGGTCTTGGCTGGGCAATCAACAGCGCCATGATTTTGGTTGCCGTCGCCGTGTTTTCAGCCAGGCGATTCCTGTGGATGATCTCCAGCAGGCTACAGATATGCTGCGCCCGATTCTTGGCACGAGCGCTGCCGTGATCTTCGCCGTAGCCTTGCTGTTTTCCGGCATTGCCTCGACGACAACTGCCGGCATGGCCGGCGGCAGCATCTTTGCCGGGATGTTTCAGGAAGCTTATGATATTAAAGACCATCACTCCTGGAATGGTGTCGCTTTGACGTATGGGGCGGCAGTGGCGATTATATTTTTTATCGAGGATCCCTTTCAGGGACTGATTTATTCGCAGATGGCACTGAGTATCCAGTTGCCTTGGACAATCGGGCTACAGCTTTACCTGACCTCCGCACCTAAGGTTATGGGAAAGTATGCGAATAACTTCAGGCAGAAAAGCATCCTTTGGACGATTGCTTTCATTGTGGCCGGACTCAATGTCCTGCTGCTCAAGGAAATGCTGCAATAAAGAAAATCGAAAAAGAGCCGGATGTAGTGCCCCCATAAGTTAGACCTAAAATCAGTCTAACTTATGGGGGTCAGTACAGTGTATTTCCTGGGAAATACGCTCCGGCTCTTTTTTGATGGGCAAAATCGTAAACAACAATGGATATAAGGCGTCGTTTTCAAGCATATAGTTCTATTGACACGTTTTTATTTATATGCCTACAATGTAGGGATTGGAAGATTAAAGGAAATTATTATAATATGGTAAGTGCTGTCGTAAAAAAATTCCGGAGACTTTATAGGACAAGATTACGACAAAGTGATTTAGAGGAGTTTATAATGAAATTTGATTTTATGAAGAACCAATCTTTACGGATCGTGATCATCGTGGTCATCACAGCTGTAATCGCGCTTTTTGCAATACTGATCGGCTGTTTATCCTATAGCAGTGGCATGCGCGCCGTCAAGGAAAGTGCCAAACAGAGTTCTGTTTTAGCCAGTCGGGAAATGACAAAAATGCTAAATGACTATTTAAGTGAACCTTATGTAATGGAAGAATTTCATAAAAATGCTATTTTAAGTAAAACAGTGAACCTCAATGATGAAAAACAGCGGGACAGGAATTTTGTGGAAATGCTAAAACTTTTCCCCCGCGTGGCGAATTCGTATATTGCTTTAGCTGACGGGAGTGAATACGGTGCGAATCGGGCGGCGGATGGTGGTTTTGTTGTTTGGCAAAGCGATATAGAGAAGAAGAAACTGGATTATTATCGCTATGATGCTCTTGGCGGGCGGGCAGAGTATACGCATAGTTTGTTTTCCTATGATACGCGCGAGCGGCCGCCTTATTTGCGCGGTATGGCTTTACATAAAGCTGGATGGACGGATATTTATCCTTCAGCCACAGGACGGGGCCTCGTTGTTACTGCAGTTTCGCCGATTTATGATGAACGAAACCAATTGACAGGGGTTTTGGGCAGTTCTTTGCTGCTGCATTGGATGAATGAATATCTGATGTCCATCAAGGTAACCGACAATTCGACGATTTACATCATTGGGAGAAATGGCGAATTGATTGCGGCCAGTCAGGCTTCGGATATAAAGGCGATCGCTGAAGCAAATACAATGATCTATGCTGAAAATGCGGAAGATTTTGTACTGGCGGAGAGCATGAAACAGTTAAAAAAGCAGGTGGATTCGCTGGAATCACTGAAGGAAGACCGACAGATCAGCTTTAAAGTCAACGGAGAAACATTCTTGCTTTATGTGCATCCGATTCATGAAGAGAACGGATTGGATTGGCTTAGTTTGATTGTAATTCCGCAAGCTGATTTAACGTATTGCCTGAGCAACTTTACGCGCCAATTGATTTTTCTTGTCAGCATTGTCTGCCTGCTCGGTCTACTTGCTGGTTTTTTGACCTCACGGCATATCGTCAATCCCCTGATAAAAGTCAATGCGGCAGCCCGGCAAATTGCTGAAGGAAATTTTTCTACGCAGATTCAGGTGCAGCGAAAAGATGAAATTGGCCAGCTTATCGTTGCGGTAAATGATATGGCGGTGAAATTAAAAGACTCTTTTGCAAAGCTGCAGCGCAATAAACTGCGGATAAAATTGTTGACAGCCGGACTGGAGACGAGTTCCAATATTGTTCTGATTTTAGGGGCTAATCGACATGTTTGGTGGGCAAGTGCATCTTTTGAGCATTTGTCTGGCTATAAAATAGCGGAAATTTTTCATAAAGATATAGCCATGCTTTTGTCAGCAGCTAATGGGCCAGAGGTATTGGCTGAAGTGAAGGAACATCTGATGCTGAAGCGGGAATGGAAAGGTGAGATCATTGGCCGAAGCAAGGAAGGCAATGACTATATTGATGAAATATCGATAACGCCGATTTTTGATGATTTGGGAGAAGTTTTTTACTTTTTGATTGTCGGTCAGGATATAACAGAAAAAGTAAAAGCCCGTCAAGCTATGATCGCAGCACAAAAAGCCCAGGTAAAAGCGGAAAAGATGTCTTCGCTGGGGGTCATGGCTGCCGGCATATCACATGAAATCAATCAGCCACTGAATGCAATCAAAGTGCTTTCCGGAGGGATTTTATATCTGCTGAAGCAGGACGAAGCGGTGGAGCCAGCGGAATTTTCCCATGCCATGCAGGAGATTTCCGATCAAACCGATCGCATTAGCCATATCATCAAGCATTTGCGTTCCTTTATTCAACAGGATGATAAAATATTAGTTCCTTGTGCTATGCATATGGCAGTTGATTTAGCGTTAGAGATGGTCGGAACGCGTTTGCGGACGCATAATATTCAAGTGCAAAAGGACTTTTGCGGAAAATCTGCCGCTGGTGCTTGGCACGGTGATGGGGTTGGCGGAAGTAATTGTCAACTTATTGGTGAATGCCATGCAGGCACTCGATACGGTGCATAAAAAAGGCAAAGAAATCGTCATTAAAAGTTATTTTTCGGAGCAGGTAATTTTGGAAATTATTGATAATGGTCCAGGAATCATGCCGGGGATGGAAAGCCAGATTTTTGAGTCGTTTATTTCGACCAAGGCGCAGGGGGACAATTTAGGCCTTGGTTTAGCTATCGTCAATACGATCATCACGGCATACGGTGGAGAAACAGAAGCTGCCGGCAATGCGGCAGGGGGAGCAACGTTCACCGTAAAATTGCCGGCTGTAAAAAATAAAGATGAGGGAGATATACAATGAAGATCTTGCTTGTAGATGACGAGTTACATAGCCGGGAAGCCATGCGTTGGTTTTTAAAACGGCAGCAGCATGAAGTGGTCGAATTTTCCAATGGGAAAGATGCTCTGGAAAATTATGTGCCGGAGGAATATACCTTGGTTTTATCGGATATTCAAATGCCGGATATGACGGGAATTGAACTGGCGGGCGAAATAAAGAAAAATCCCCAAAGTTGGCTGACGGACATCGTTTTGTTTACCGGTCATGCGGATATGCAGTCGGTAGTTGCTGCCTTGCGGGCGGGTGTCTATGATTATCTGGAAAAGCCGATTAATGTGGAGGAATTGGCGTCCGTACTTGACCGGGTCGAGGAGCATCAGGCATTGTTGCGGGAGAATAAAAATCTGACCGAAAAATTTGAGGCCGAAGTACATGCGGCAACGGAAGCGACCCGGCGTGAGCTGGCCGATATGAAGCAAATTCTGGCGCAGTCCATGATGGGATCCATCGGCGTTTTTTCGCCCTGTATGAAAGCTATGATTTATCAAGCTCAGCAATTGCATGCAGAGCGCTGTATTCCTGTTTTAATTGAAGGTGAGACAGGAACCGGCAAAGAAATCATTGCTCGCATCATTCATTATGGCAGCGAGATTGGTGAGGGGAGCAGCTCTAGTTTTGTGGATATAAACTGCGCAGCCTTGTCGCCGGCGCTGATCGAAAGTGAGCTTTTCGGTTATGAATCTGGTTCGTTCACCGGGAGTCTGGCAAAAGGGGCTAAGGGAAAATTTGATTTGGCGAAAGGCGGCACTTTATTTTTGGATGAAATCGGTGAGCTACCGCTGGACTTGCAGGCAAAGTTTCTCCGCGTTTTACAGGAAAAAGAATTCTATCGGATCGGTGGGCTGAAGAAGATAAAGACCGATATCCGCATGGTCTGTGCGACGAATGTACCGCTGGAAGAATCGGTGGAATCTGGCCGCTTTCGCAGGGATTTGTATTTCCGGCTGAAGGTCGCGCATATTGTCATTCCGCCGCTGCGTCAGCGAAATGAAGAGATTCTGCCGTTGGCAATGATGTTTTTGCAGCGGTTTTCGCAGCAACGCGGCAAAAAATTTCGGACAATTTCTCCGGCAACTGTGGAAATTTTAGAGCGCTACGATTGGCCAGGGAATGTGCGGGAGCTGCAAAATGTGCTGGAATATGCAACCTTTGCCCATGATGACAGTGAATTGAAACCAGAACATATTCTGAACCTTTTACAGCAGCAAAAAAATCCTGTCACAGCAGTGCCGAAAAGTGTTCTGGAACTTCCTTTTCCGTTGCAGGGTTATTCTCTGAAAGAATACACGAAGGATATTATTGCCAAGGTTTTGACGGCCCATGAAGGCAATCAAACGGCTACGGCAAATTATCTGGGGATCTCCCGGCGGGCTCTGTCCTACCGGCTGGAGGGGCTCGGAAAATTGGAAAATTGAATGATGCGAAAACTTCCTCCAAAAACTTCTCAGCTGAGAAGTTTTTGGAGGAAGTTTTTGTTTATGCAGGAGCAAGTACATTCTTAAAATGGAAGGAATTCCTAGCATTTAAAGGGATAAATGGAATAGAAAAATATAAAATTTGTTGGCATGGTTCTTGCATATATAAATGAGCAGCAAATACATTATGAAAAAGAAGAGGAATGATTTTATGAAAATACTACTGATTGATGATGATGTTGGATCGCTACATGGCATGCAGCTTGCTTTAAGAATGCTGCGGCATTTATGCGATGCTTATACGAATCCCGTGGAAGCCGTAGAAAATTATTCGGCGACTTCCTATGACTTGGTCATCACGGATATATACATGCCTCATCTGGATGGTTTTATGTTGGCAGATGAGATTCATGCTGTGAATCCTGCCGCCAACATCTTATTTATGTCAGGTGCTGCGGCAGAAGTTGCAGGGGCTGAGCGAGAATGGTTTATTGAGAAACCTATAGAGTTTAACTCACTGAAAAATATGCTGGAGCAGATGGGGCAGTTGTACCCGATAGGTTCTGCTTGATGGTATTTTGTACGGTTTGGGAAAAGTTTTGCGATAAAAAGGAGAGAATGCATTGACTTGGTTGAATAATTTAAAAGTAGCACAAAAATTAGCTTTATTGATTGCAGTTTTGCTTGCGGCAATGATCAGCATCGGTGGCAGTGGATATTATTTTCTGCGGGAATCTAATGCTGAAATGAATAAAATGTATAATGAAAAATTATTGGCGATTGAACTGATTAATGAAAATCAGACAAATGCGCGGTGCATTGAGGCGGATATGTTTGCTTTAATGCTCACGACGAATAAAGAAGAAAACAGAGCACTCATGGAGGACATGAGCAGTCGGGCAAAGACGTTTGATGACAATTTAATTCAGTTTGAACGGATGCCCATCGGTGACAAGGAAAAAAATGAAGTGGAAGAAGTAAAAGAAGCGTTGACTAAGTATCGGGCTGTGCGAAAAAATATCTTAGCTTTAGCAAATGAAAACAAGAACGCCGAAGCTTACATATTGTACCAGGAACAGGCAAAATCCTTGGCAAATCGATTTGCCAAGGGACTGCAGACGTTAGCGGAAGAGACAAAAAAATCAGCAACGGAAATGAATGAGCAAAACCAAAAAAGTTTTGCTTTGGCGAATATGATTTTCGTGGGGCTCATTGCTGTAGGCATGGTTTTTGGGTTGCTTATAGGCTGGATTATTGCTAAACGCATCACTAAAAGCTTGCATGCGGTTGTAGATTTTGTTGAAACGGTTTCAAATGGTGATTTTACACAGACTATTATGGCGGAAAATTTACAGGATAAAAGTGAATTTGGCAATGTATTTAAGGCGATTGCCATGATGAATCAAAACATTAAGACCTTAATTGTGCAGTTATCAACAACGGCTGAACAATTAGCTGCTTCATCGGAAGAGTTGACTGCCAGTGCGGAGCAATCTGCGCAAGCTTCGAATCAGGTTGCCGGTTCCGTCACAGATGTTGCTCACAGTGCAGAGAACCAAGTGGTTTCATCCAATGCAGCTAATGAGAAGGTCGAGGAAATCGCAAAAGTCATCGGCGATGTGGCAGACCATACGGGAATTGTAGCAGCTTCTGCAGGGAAAACAGCCGCCATCGCCAATGAAGGCGAAAGTGCAATTTCGCAGGTTGTGCAGCAGATGAATATTATTGAACAGAAGACGAATTCGACGGCAACTGTTATTGGCGATCTTGAAAGTAAATCAAAGCAGATCGGACAAATTGTTGAAGTCATAGCCAATATTTCAGGACAGACAAATCTGTTGGCGCTAAATGCGGCGATTGAAGCGGCTAGAGCCGGCGAAGCCGGTAAAGGCTTTGCCGTAGTGGCGGAAGAAGTTCGAAAACTCGCTGAACAGTCGCAGGATGCAGCCAAGCAAATCACGGGGCTCATCAATGACGTACAGGATCAAACTGATCGTGCGGTTGTTTTTATGGGAGACGGAAAAAATGAAGTTGATAAAGGGGCAGCGGTGGTCAAGATCGCCGGGCAAAGTTTCCAGGAAATACTGACCATGATCCGCAGTATAACGGAGCAAATTGAAGGAATATCTGGATCCATTCGAAATGTCACAAGCGGCACGCAGGGGGTAGTAGCGGCCTTTAAAGATATTAATGACGAAAGCAGGAAAGCGGCAGAACAGACGCAAAACATATCAGCTGCTACAGAGGAACAGTCTGCTTCGGTAGAAGAAATTGCCTCGGCAAGTCAGCATTTAGCAAAAATGGCAGAGGACTTGCAGATGGCGATAAGGAAATTTAAGGTTTAAGCAGAACGTTTTTTGGAAACAGCAATTGCCTGGGAAAACGCAATTTTTTATAGATACAAAAGCCGCGGCGGTCTGAAAACAGACTGCCGCGGCTTTTGCTGTAGCGGTTAATAACTTGTGTTTATTTTAAGCGAAATGGATCGGTGAAATGCCTGTACAGCAGGCCGATGGACAGCAAGATGGTGGCCGTTTCCGCCAAAGGAACGGTCAGCCAGATTCCCTTGATGCCGAACAGCGCCGGCAAGATGGCAATGCCGGCGGTGATCCATAAAAAGCCCTTGCTCAGCGAAATCAAGGCCGCATTTTTCGGCTGGCCTATGGCAGTGAAGTAACCGGAGGTCACGATGTTTAAGCCGTTTACCAAAAAGGAAAAAGCATAGATCTTGGCGCCGTACAGGGCGAAATTGAGGACTTTTTCGTTGCCGGCGGCGAGAAATATCGATACGATTTCTTTACTGAAGACAAAAAAGACGAGAAAGAAGCCGATGCCGATGGAAAAGGCAGTGATGCAGGCGAGCTTTAAGGCTTTTTTAACCCGGGCCGCTTTTTTGTAACCGTAGTTGTAGCTGATAATCGCGCCGACGCCGTCGGATAAACCGATCAGCACGTTATTGCCGATAAAGGATAAATAGCTGATAACGGTGAAGGCAGCTACCCCTGTTTCACCAACATAGCGCATAAGTGTGATATTGAAAAGGAAGGTCGTAACGCCTGTGCCAATTTCGGTTAAGCCTTCAGCGGAACCGCCGTAAAGGATATAAGCGGCAGTTTTTTTATCAAAAGAGCCTTGAAAAAAATTCAATGTGTTTTTTTTGCTGCTGAATGGCAGCATTGCCAGGATAAAGGCAATCATACAGGAAATACCCATGGCCAAGGCGGCACCTTTTAGGCCCATGGACAGTCTGCCTACCAGCAGCCAGGTCAGGCCCATATGGCTGCTGACGGCAAGGATTAAGGCGATCATTGCATAGATGGGGCGTCCGATGGTTTTTAGCGAATAATCGAGCACGAGCATGACGGATAGAAACGGCAGGAACAGGCCGGAATAGCGGATGTATACAGCCGTTTGCTCCAAAATGTGTTCATTGGCGCCGAGGCAGCGGGCGATTTCCTCGGGAAAGATAGCGGCGACAGCAGCAAATAGAAGGGAGCTTCCCCCGATCAGAAGGATGGCGGTCTTAAATGCAGTGTGCGCCTCTTTGATTTGGCCCCGCACCCAACTGGCGGCCGATCAGGCTCTGGCTGCCGATGCCGATCATAATGCTCAAGGCGATGACAAAACTGCTGAACGGCATCGCGATGTTTACGCTGGCCAAAGCACTGGCACCGATATAATTGCCGACAAACAAGCCGTCGACGATGGTGTTTAAACCAAGAAACAGCATGGCGGCAACGGTTGGAATGCTGTAGGTTAAAAACAATTTGTGGATGGGATCTTTTCCTAGCATAGTTTCTTTCATATATAATTCACTCCTATATATAAGAATAAACTATGGAGCAGCTCCAAAGTCAAGCGGGATTTAAGCCAAGCCAAACTTCGTAATAATCCAGACCGTCTTTATGGGTGCTGGCCAGGTAGCGGCCGACTAAGGGGCCACAGAAGCTTCTTCCCTGTGCCTTCAGCCAGGCGAAAGCTTCGAGCAGGGTATTGTTTGGGGCGGCGGAGTAGTCCGTCGATAAAGCGGTATAGAGGCAGTCACCGGTCAGCGGCCGCGAAAATTCCTGCTGCGCTGTGGTCGAAAAGGAAGCCAGTGCCTGGTCATCGAGGCTGATGCCGAGCAGTGCTGTATCAAGGCCGGGGCATTGCAACAGGGTATTACCCGGCAGTAAAAGGGTATAGCGAATGACATTCATCCAGTTATTTTCAGGTTGATTGTATTGGCGGATGATCTGTAGCAGGTCTTCGGCTTGCGGACTCAAAAATTTGCATTTAAAAGTGGGCGCCGGGACGATGGAAAAACGGCCGTATTCTTGTTCGCAGCAGTCGTAATGGGCAGTGATTTTTTTTAGTTGCTGACTTTGGCGGATTAACGTGGCGATTTTCTTGTCGAGGAGCTGCTGGTTCTGTCGCAGGCTGTTTTTGATCGCCGTGACATCCATGTTTTGGAGCATTGGGCGGATGTCTTTGACGGAAATTTCAAGGCTCCGGAAGGTCAAGATGTCCATTAAAACGACCAGATCATCATAGGAGTAATAGCGGTAACCATTGCGGACATCCCTTTCCGCCTGGAGCAGGCCGGCCTTTTCATAGTAGCGCAGCGTGTCGCTGGAGATGTTGAATAAATCTGCGATTTCGCCGATTGTCCATTTGTTTTCCATTATAGAGCTCCTTTTTCTTGCATGGCAAAAACGGCCATATATTTATTCGGGGTTGTGCCCTTGTATTTTTTGAAGGTCTTGATGAAATAGCTCAGATCATTGAACCCGCAGTCGTAGGCAATCTCGGTAATCGACAGATCGCTGCTCGACAGTTTACCACAGGCGATTTCGATGCGGTAATAATTCAGATAATCGATTGGCGTGCGATGGGTCATCTTTTGGAAAAATTTACAGAAGTACTTGGGAGAAAGGCCAGCGGCATTGGCGAGCTGATCCAAGGAAATTGAAGAGGCATAGGAACTGTCAATAAGTTTAAAGGCCTGTTTGAGTTGATGTATATGCTTATGATTTCCTTTAAAGGCATAGTCGTTTGCGGCGGTGTAGCGTTTTTCTTGAATAATTAGCCCAAGAAAATGGTAGAGGCTACCCTGGACGATGAGTTCATAGCCGGGGGCTGCCTGCTTCATGGAATCAAAAAGTTGCCAAATTGTCTTGTGGATGGCCGGGGTTTTTTCGGTAAAGCGGTAATCAATCAGCAGGTTGTGTTCCAATATGTTTTGTGTTTCTTTTTTGCAGATGTTATTGTTTTTAAGAAAAGACTGCATGTTGAAGACGATGCATTCATAAATACAGCTGCTATCCTGCGGTGCCCCCCCATGGACAATGCCGTCGCGGATAAAGATGATGTCGCCCGCATCGGCCTCGATATAAGTTTCATTTAAGGAAAAAGAAAATTTGCCATGCAGGATGCGGATCAATTCGTATTCGAGGTGCCAGTGGTATGGCATGTTGTAGCGGGGGTGCCTAGCAGTAACCGAATGAAATTCGATCGGAAAATCAAAGCGCCCGCGTTGTCTGGTTTCATTATATCCTTCGTGTTTCATACAAATTCCTCCTGATTTATGAAAAGTGAATATTGTTATGTTTTAATGAATATTTTACTAAAATAGTTTTATTAAAAAACGATATTGTCAAAATTGTTTTAAATAAAACAAAAGAAATAAATCCGAATGAAATTCGATCGGAAAATCAAAGCGCCCGCGTTGTCTGGTTTCATTATATCCTTCGTGTTTCATACAAATTCCTCCTGATT
>Ga0183099_1000352_pt1 | contig 35548 bp, 36 predicted proteins | sample Biomet1_FD_127788 | JGI IMG/M metagenome (GOLD analysis project Ga0183099, IMG submission 127788) | Microbial communities from bioreactor (seeded with anoxic lake sediment) at LBNL, California, USA - Biofuel metagenome 1 | ecosystem: Engineered > Bioreactor > Anaerobic > Unclassified ... | reverse complement strand
TCCCCCGGGCCCGCTGCCGTACCCCCCCCGCCGCAAGCAGGTGGAAGGCTTCTTGCATGGGGATATGGAATACGTTGTGTCCACCGATGCCATCGGCATGGGCCTGAACCTGCCGATCCGGCGCATCATTTTTCTGGAGACGGAAAAATTCGACGGTGTGGAGCGCCGCCCGCTCCGGGCGGAGGAAATCCAGCAGATTGCAGGCCGGGCTGGACGCTACGGTATGTACGACAAGGGCTACGTCGGTGCGACGGAGAACCTGAGCGCCATTCGCGAGGCGCTGGAGACGGTTGTGCCGCCGCTGCAAATCGCCGTGGTCGGTTTCTCCGAACTGGTGATGCAGGTGGATTTCGACCTGCTCGAAGTGCTGGAGGTCTGGAACCGCATGCCGACGGTCGACCCATATGTAAAGCTCGACATCAGCCGGTATATCACCATTATCTCCCGCCTGCGGGAAAACGGCTTCCGACTGACGAAGGAGCAGGAACTGCGGGCGGCGAATATCCCCTATGACGAGACGGACGAAGAACTGAACTGCCTGTTTGTCCGTTTTCTGCGACTTTGGCGGAACGAACAGCCGCTGGAACGGCCGATGCTGCCGGAAAAACAAGGAGCCTATACGCTGCCGGAGCTGGAGCAATACTGCCGGAAGCTCGATCTGTATTTTTCTTTCTCCAAGGCGTTCGGTTGCCCCATCGACCGGGACGAGCTGCATGAGGAGCGGGAAAAGACCGCCGAGCGCATCAATCAGATTCTGCTGCACACCCTGCGCAACAACATCCGCTTTTGCAGCAGCTGCGGCGCTGCGCTGCCTCTGCATAGCATCGGCCGCCTGTGCCCGGCCTGCTACGCCCGTCGCTTCGGTTATCCGCGTCCATGGCATGGCCGGTGAAACAGCGGATTGACATTCAATTCTTATAGGAGGAAGCGCCATGCGCGAAATCAATGCAGCGAAAATCGCGGATGCGGTGGCCAGGCTTTACGCGGATTCATGTCTGCACCTGCCGGAATCGGTCAAGAAAAAGCTATATGCCTTCGGCAACAAGGCCATCATTGAAAACTTCGAGACGAACGGCGCTCTCCCGCTCTGCCAGGACACCGGCCTTGCGGCCGTATACCTGGAGATTGGACAGGACATACATATCTCCGGCGGTATACCCGCCGCCGTGAACGAGGGTGTGCGCCGCGCAGTCAAGGGGAGTTATCTGCGCGCCTCCGTCGTTTCCGACCCGCTCCGGCGCGTCAATACCGGAGACAACACGCCGGCTGTCCTCTATACGGAGCTCGTGCCGGGCGACACACTGAAAGTTACCGTCGTACCCCGCGGCTTTGGCTGCGAGAACAAGGCGCGGCTTGTCATGCTCACGCCGGGGGACGGAATGCAAGGCGTGAAGGCTTTCATTCTGGAGACGGTGCATCTTGCCGTACCGGATGCCTGTCCGCCCATTGTCGTGGGCGCCGCCGTCGGCGGCACTTTTGACAAGGTTGCGTATTTTTCCAAAAAGGCGGTTCTGCGTATGGGGCCGAACCCGGACCCGTTTTATGCGGAGATGGAACAGGAACTTCTCGAGAAGATCAAAAACGTGGCGCTCGCAGTGAATCTTGTCGCCTCGCCAACACATATTGCAGGGCTGCCCTGCGCCGTCAGCATCGGCTGTCACAGCCTGCGATGGGCATCGGAGGATATCGTATGACAGAGGTACACGCGCCGCTCACCCGCGAAGCCGCCGAGGAGCTGCGGGCAGGGGAAGAAGTGCTGATTTCCGGTATCATCTACACCGCGCGGGACGCGGCCCACAAAAAGCTGTGTGAATTGCTGCAAAAAGGCGAAGCGCTGCCGATTGATCTGGAAGACGCCGTCCTGTATTATGCCGGGCCCACGCCGCCGCCTCCAGGGTGCTCCATCGGCTCCTGCGGGCCGACGACGGCCTCGCGGATGGACCGCTTCACACCGCGGCTGTTGGAAGAGGGCCTGCGCGGTATGATCGGCAAGGGGCATAGAAGCCCGGAGGTCGTTGAGGCCATCGCGAAAAACGGCGCGGTATTTTTTGCAGCGGAGGGCGGTTGCGGCGCGCTGCTGGCCCGGTGTGTCAGGCGCGCGGAGGTTATTGCGTTCCCAGAGCTTGGTACCGAGGCCATACGGCGGCTGATTGTCGAGAACTTCCCGGCGGTGGTCGCTGTGGATGCGAAAGGAAGTGTGTATAACAAATGGACTATCTGAAGCGTTCGCTGGAAGCGCACTATGCCTGGCGGGGAAAGCTGAGAATCGAGCCAAAGATGGCAGTGGACTCGCCGGAGGCGCTGGCGCTGGCGTATACGCCCGGCGTCGCCGCGCCATGCCTGGAAATCCAGAAGGAGCCGGACAAGAGCTACGAGCTCACCGGCCGGGGCAACACTGTCGCCGTCATTACGGACGGCTCCGCCGTACTGGGCCTGGGCGACATCGGCCCGGAGGCCGGTATGCCGGTCATGGAGGGGAAATGTGTTCTTTTCAAAGCGTTTGGCGGCGTAGACGCCATCCCGCTGTGCGTGCGTACGAAGGATGTGGATGAATTCGTCAGAACCGTGTCGCTGCTCGCGGGCAGCTTCGGCGGCATCAATCTGGAGGATATCTCCGCGCCCCGGTGCTTTGAGATCGAGCGTCGGCTCAAGGAATTGTGCGACATTCCTGTTTTCCACGACGATCAGCACGGTACGGCCATCGTGACGCTGGCGGGCGTGAAAAATGCCCTGCGGGTTGTCGGCAAAAAACTTTCGGATGTGCGCGTTGTTATCAACGGCGCGGGCGCGGCGGGTACGGCCATCGCAAGGCTCCTCCTATCCGTCGGCGCGGGGGACGTGACCGTCTGCGACCGGCAGGGGGCCATAGCCGCGGATCGTCCCGGCCTGAACGAAGCCAAACGGGAACTTGCCGCTCTCACGAACAAGAACCGCTGCCCGGGCGATCTTGCGCAGACCGTCCGGGGGGCGGACGTGTTTATTGGTGTATCCGCGCCGAAGGCACTGACTGGGCAGATGGTGGAGAGCATGGCCAAAAATGCCATCGTTTTTGCCTGCGCCAATCCCACGCCGGAGATTTTTCCGGATGAGGCGAAAGCCCACGGCGCGGCGGTTGTCGCGACGGGACGCAGCGATTTTCCGAACCAGCTCAATAACGTCTTGGCGTTTCCTGGTGTGTTTCGGGGTGCGTTGGATGCGCGCGCCGCCGACATCACGGAGGCGATGAAGGCCGCCGCGGCGGGAGCGCTGGCGGCCCTCGTGGGCGAGAACGAGCTGTCGGCGGAATATATTCTTCCCAAAGCGTTCGATCCGCGCGTGTGCGGCGCGGTAGCGAAGGCTGTCGAGGATGCCTGGCGCGGACAATCATGCGCAAACTGAAGAAATTTTCTTTGGGCGCTTGACAAACACGGATACGAGGAGTAGAATCCACTACATTAAAACGGCAAAGACGTCGCGGATAATTCCGTGTGCCCTTGCCGTTTTTGCATTACCGGCTGCGCTCGAAAGAAGAGCGCTGTTCAGCAGAAAAAGGAAGGAGAAAATTATGACAGAGCTGATCATACCGGAGGGTTATAAGCCGCGTTTCAGCGTTTACGAGACGCAAAGAGCCATCGAATTCATTAAGCAGAGTTTCCAGCGGAATCTCTGCGCGGCGCTGAATCTGCACAGGGTATCTGCGCCGCTGTTTCTGCGGGCGGATACCGGCCTGAATGATGACCTCAACGGCGTGGAGCGGCCTGTCTGCTTCGATGCTCCTGCTGCGGGGGACGGTGAGTTCCAGGTCGTGCAATCGCTGGCCAAATGGAAACGCTGGGCGCTCAAGGCCTATGACTTCCGAGTGGGCAAAGGTCTTTATACGGACATGAACGCCATCCGGCGCGACGAACCGGTGCTGGATAACCTCCATTCCGTGTATGTGGATCAGTGGGACTGGGAAAAAGTCATCACCGCCGCCGACCGGAACGAGGAGTATCTGAAGGATACGGTGCGGCGCATTGTGAACGCCATCTGCATGACGGCCGACGAGCTGGGCTGGGAATTCCCGCAGGTCGGCGCGCATGTATCGCGGGAGGTATCCTTTATCACCACCCAGCAGCTGGAGGATTTATACCCGGGCCTGACGCCGCAGGAGCGGGAAAACGAGTACACCAAGGAACACTCCACCATTTTTCTGATGCAGGTGGGCAAGAAGCTGCGCAGCGGCGGCCGTCACGACGGACGTGCTCCGGACTATGACGACTGGGATTTAAACGGCGATATCATTTTCCGCAACGAACTTCTGGGCCGTGCCTTCGAGGTGTCGTCCATGGGCATCCGCGTGGACCCGGAAAGCCTTGCGCGCCAGCTGAAAGAAGCCGGCTGCGAGAACAGGGAAAAGCTGCCGTTCCACAAGGCGCTGCTAGCGGGAGAGCTGCCGCTGACCATCGGCGGCGGCATCGGCCAGTCGCGCCTGTGTATGCTTCTGATGGGCTGCGCTCATATTGGCGAGGTGCAGTCCGGCGTTTGGCCAGACGAGATCCGCAAGTCCTGCCTGGACGCGGGAATCACGCTGCTGTAAAAAAACATTCGTAAAAAACATCCGGAAAGCGTTGCTTTCCGGATGTCCGTATTCATGGAGCCTTTTGCAGTTTTTCCAGGATTTTAACATCCGCCGGGCAAAAACCGTACTGCGGGATTTCGTCGGCCGTAATCCAGCGGAGGTCGTTGTGTTCGAGCTTTCGCGGGATGCCTTCGGCGATTTCCGCCTGAAACAGCGTCAGGTGAATCGTGATGTCCGGGTATTGATGCACAATGTCCGAAAACACATCGCCGACGCGAAGGGTAATCGCCAGTTCTTCCCGGCACTCGCGGATGAGCGCTTGTTGCCGGGTTTCGCCCGGCTCTACCTTGCCGCCGACAAACTCCCATTGCAGCGGACGGGCCTTATTTGCCGGGCGCTGGCAGATCATGAATCTGTTTTTATCCCATATCAGGGCAGCTACAACTTCCGTCATGCATTCACCATCGGTATTTTATATGATTTTAATGCGGTCCAGGATCATATCAGATCCATTTGACGAGGCGAGGCCTGAACTTTTTATCGTAGATCCATGTCAGGCGGGCGAGGGCAAAATCGTACACAAAAAACGTGACGTTTCCGGCCAGCAGAAGCCCGGCGAGGAGAAGTGCAGAAGTGGTTTTATATGCGGAGACGACGGCGCTCATGCAAAAAACGAAAATTAATAGAGAATACGCGGCAGCAACAGCCGCATTAAACGTAAGAAATTTCAGCAAGACGGCGAGCACTTTGGGCCGGACACGGTTATATGCCGCCCGTGCCGCCGGGTACCAGCCAAGAAACACAAAGATGAGCGCCAGTTCCTTGTCCGGCACGAGAAGCAAAGACAGGACGGACACCGCCGCATAAAGCATCGCCGCCGCACCGGCGCCGTACTCCGCGAGCATCGGAAGCAATACAATACTCGCCAGCGCAGGGGCGGCGTACGTTCCGATCCCGATGAGTGCGCCCAAGATCATTACGGCAACGGCCAGTGCGCCGAGTATGCCGGAGAAGGCGATTTTTTTCGTTTGTTTTCTCATTGTGGTCTTATTATACCATGCCGGAGGCTTGTGTGCTATACTCAGAAAAGAATGCGTACCGTATACAGGGGAGGGACTACCTATGTGGAATCTGTTATGGCCGGTTTTATTGCTCGTGTGCGCGAACACCGTATATCAGGTCACGGCAAAGAGCGTACCGGGCGGGATTAATACGTACGCCTCACTTCTTGTGACCTATCTGGTCGCAGCGACGGCCTCCCTCGTCATGTTCTGGTGTACGGCGGGAGGTGAGAACCTGACCGGGCAGATTAAACAAATCAACTGGGCGAGCTGGCTTTTAGGGCTTGCCATTGTAGGACTGGAGACAGGTTCCATCTTCCTGTACCGTGTGGGCTGGAATATCAACGTGGGGTCGTTGGTAGCAAACATTGCGCTGGCCGTGGTGTTGATCTTCGTAGGTGCTTTTTTTTATAAAGAAGGCATCAGCGCGAAGCAGCTTCTGGGCATTGCCCTTTGTCTGGGCGGACTGGCTCTCATCAGCCTGAAGTGATAAATATGGAGAATCCCCACCGAAACAACATCGATGGGGATTCTTCCATATTTCAATATTCCCAGAACAGTTCATCGAGCGTCTACCCAAAGCGCGGCAGATGGCGATACAGAGGTGGATCGTAGGTTTGTAATCGGCTTTTTCGATGGCGTTTACCGTTTGACGGGAGACACCCACTTTTTCGGCCAACTCCTGCTGAGACATGTCGAGAGCCGCGCGGGCGGATTTACTGCCTGCTTGCGTCGCTTCTCCGCCGCCACTCGGTGATGATAAAGCCGTCCTCGTTGTTGCCGGATACCGAATAAGGGATATCCGGTTCGACTTCAACGCGCGTATCCGAGTCTTCCGACGCAGCCAGATAAGAAATCGATATGCACAAACTGCCTTTCTGATAAATATAGCTTTTCTCGCCGTAGGGGAACTGTTTCAGAAACTCAATGTATTCTTCGAGCGTAAAGCTCATTTCGGTCATGATGGCGGCATGAGGCGTTCCCACATAGCGAAAATGCCACGACTCATGCGCAATTCCCGTAATGCTCTCCTTTCCGGCCGGGTAGCGCTCAATGAAGCCGTACAGAGCGGCTTTTTCCCGGAACGTCTGGCAGATACCTGAATAGGGGAAATCGGGACGGATAAAATCGATATCCGGCTGCTTCAGCCCCAGGTCAATAGCGAATCCGGTCTGATGTTCGCTGTGCCCAGGTTTTGCTACGAATTGATCCGTAAAATTTGCACCGTTTTCCCGGAGCGACTGGGCGAAAATCTCCTGCTGTTCACGCTCGGAGCGCCAGCCGCTTACGGCGGCGATATGCTCCCAGCCTTGCAGCTCATCCATCAGTTTCGATAGCAGAACTGCCGACCTGCGCGCCATCAGTATTTTTCCGTTATTCTCATCCACGGGTACAAGAGAATGTTCCACGCCCTGTTCCCGATAGGAATGATCCGGGTTTACCAGAATAAGATCCCCGAAGTAAATAAAATTCTTCGGTAAAACGGCTGTTTTCATTTTCTTACCGCCAATTCGATTGCTTGGGATAGGACTTCTTCAAAAGGAATGCCGGCGGCCTTCATCATGCTGGGGAAGCGACTCTGGGCGGTAAAGCCGGGGATAGTATTGACCTCATTAAAGATAATGCTTCCAGACTCCGTGAGAAACATATCCACCCTTGTAAAGCCCCGGCAGCCGAGTGCCCGGTAAATCCTTTTTGCCGCTTTTTTGAGCGCCTTCGACTTCTCGGTGGGGATTCTCGCCGGCACGTGGATGGACGAGGATAGACGGTCATATTTTTCGGTATAGTTAAAGAAGCCGCCGGTGAGTTCTATCTCATCCACTTCACCGACGATCAGATCGGTATTTCCCATCACGGCGCACCCGACTTCAAAGCCGGAGATGCACTCTTCCACGATGACCTCATCGTCATATATAAAGGCCAAGCTGATTGCGTCGGGTAACTCACTGCGGTTAGCCACCTTCGTAATGCCGTAGGAGGAGCCGGCTTTTACGGGCTTTACAAACAGCGGATAGTCGAGTTTCTCGGCCTGTGCGAAAATCCAGTCCGCGTCCATGGCGCCTTTTTCTAGGACAAAAGAAGCGGGAACCGAAGCACCTGCGGCACAGGCGAGCTTGTGCGCCCGATCCTTGTCCATGCCCAGCGCCGAGGCAAGTGTCCCGCAGCCAACCAGGGGGATACCCGCAAGTTCAATTAGCCCCTGCACCGTGCCGTCCTCGCCGTTTTTCCCGTGCAGAACGGGAAAGGCGGCGTCGATCGGGATCTCCTCAACCTTGTCGGGATGAAAGATCAGCAGTTTGTGCGAAGTGCGGTTCGGTGAAATTGCGGCGGGAGTACAGTCCACGGAGTTGCACCAGGTGTTGTTTGCAATTTTTTCAGGGTCGCCGTCAAACTTGAACCAGTCACCTTTGGAGGAAATGCCGACCGGCACGGGCGTATAGCGGCACCTATCCATGTGGGTGATGACCGAGTGGGCAGATTCGAGGGATATCGCGTATTCCGAGGAGCAGCCGCCGAAAAGAACCGCAATGTTTAAAATGCTCATGATTTATCCTTTCTCCAGGATCGGCGTACCGGCAGGGAGCTGATAGCCGATTTTGCATTTGTTTCTGTACAGCGTTTTTGATGAGAGGCAGTCGCCTGATTTCTTGGATATCACGTTCTGGTTTATATCGACTTCTTCAAAAACTGCACCGTTCTGGCGGTAATACAGGGGCTGCCCGTTTTCCACACGATAAATTCTACCTGTATCCGTGTCGGTATAGATACTGCCGATAATATGCTCTGCATCAAAGGCGATGCTGATTTGGAAAACGGCATCGGTATCATTCCGGACTTTCAGATCAAGCCAGCCCTGCGAAACCGTCGCATCGACACCGGCGGGCGCATCGCTCTTCGGGTCAGGAAAATCTTTCATATCGTGGCCGTGCCGTTCCACGATGGTTAAAGGAGTATGCAGAAACAACCAGAAGAGCAGGTTGCTCATTTGACACATCCCGCCACCCGGCGATGTCGTGAGAACTCCGTCGATCACGGTTAGTCCGTCCTTATAGGGCGTATCCCGGTCAGCATGCTGCACTGCTTTCCAGAAGGAGAAAGTTTCTTTCGGTCTGATCATAAGCTTGTCCAGCTTGGCGGCGGCCAGCTTCAGATTGAAGACTTTGTTTTCTTGATACACCATGTTAAAACCGGTATCCGGGTTATACAGCGCACTGCCCGTTTCAAAAAGTCGGTGCGGAAGCAAGATTTCAGACTGCCTTGCCGTATAATGATTCCTGTCCAGTTCCAACTTTGTATAGAAGCAAAACAGCCGCTGCTTTTTTCGGATTGGCAGCAGCCAAGGAAAAATTTGCGTGATATATTTTCTTGCCATAACAAAACCCTTTCCGTTCAGACTCAAGAAAAAAATCCCCGCCCTGTACGAATATCGTACCAGAGCGGGGATATTATTACTTTTCCTTTCTGTGTCAAAAACCTGATGATTTCACTGCAAAAATCATACGATTTAATGACAATTCATGGGAAGAGTTACGGTAAAGGAAATACGCTCGTCGGCGCTTTCGGCGGTTATGGTGCCGCCGTGCAGCTCAACGATCTCTTTGGCGATAGCCAGTCCTAAGCCGGTTCCGCCGTTGGAGCTGGCACGGGAGGAATCCAGCCGGAAAAATTGTTCGAAGATGCGGCCTAGTTTCTCGGAGGGTATTGTCTTACCGCAATTCTGGACGCGTACCGTGACATGGTCGTCGCTCTGCGCTAGAGAAACCGAGATATTCGTTTCTTTATAACTGTAATTGACAGCGTTTCTGAAAAGATTATCGAATACGCGTTCCAGCTTATCCGGGTCGCAGATAATTTCTACGTTCGGTGCGAGGCACAGTTCCCATGTCAGGAATTTTTCCGCTAAAACAGGATTGAATTCAAAGGTGATCTGTTCCAGCATCCGGGTCAGGTTTACGGACTCCGGCTCCAGCGTCAAGTGGGCCAGGCTAAATCGGGTGATGTCAAAAAACTCATTGATGAGGTCTTCCAGACGTTCCGCCTTGTCCAGTGCGATGCCTGTATACTTTGCCCGCAGTTCCTGCGAGACCTGCGGTTCGTCCCGGAGTAGAGTCAAATAGCCGATGACGCTGGTCAGCGGCGTTTTTAGATCGTGAGCGAGGTACACGACCAGATCGTTTTTCCGCTGTTCGGCCTCTTTCGCGGTCATGGCGCTGCGCAGCGCCTGCTCCCGTACCAGATTCAATTCATCCTGTACGTTTTGAATTGCGTCTGGCAGGATGATCGGCTCGTCGGAGGGATCGGCCAGCTGCTCGGAGGCGGCTATAATTTCGTCCAAATAGCGGAGGGGCTTTTGGAAAAAGCGGTAGGTAATAATGACCCAGCCTATTAGAAGTCCCCCGACGCCCCAAACGAATAAATAACGCTGAATCCAATTCAGAATGATATAGAGCGGATCATAGGGCTGCCAGATGAAGCGGCTGCAAAGCCCCCATGCCAGCAGCACAAGTAAGGCAAACCCGACCGCAAACCCCAGGAATGCGAAAATATACCAATCATCACAGAAAGGAGGTTGTTTCCATTTAGGATAAGGCTTTCCATTTACATGACGACTGCCATATGTTCCATCTATTAAAAACAACAAGCATTTCTGTCCTAAATCCTTATGACTAATAAAGTCTACAAAAGTACGATAACCTATTCCACCTTTTTTCTTATCCTGACTAAAGTTACTATGACTGTTCTTTCTCCAGTCAATGTTTATATCGGTAGCTCCATACCAATTCTTTGAAGTCAATGTTACTCCTGGACCAACATGAGTTTTCAGCAAAGCACTATTAATCAGATAATCGGCATCAACAATACATTTTGCAAGTCCTTTTGCCAGGCTTCCATTATCTACTGAATACAAAATTTTATCTGGATAATAATCACATTTAACTCTACCATCTCCCCCTATGTTATCAATAAAGGTGAGATTAGGAAACTCTCTGTGGCATTTATTATATATGCTGTCGGTTATAGCACGGCTTGGTTCGCAAACTATTATATCCTGCTGACGAACCTTTCCGTCATTAATTAAGCTTCTAAGCAGAGCTAAAGTTACAAATGGTGATGAATTCAAATCTATGGTATCATGATGCGTTATCACATTATTCATGTTCAGCTTGATAGCAATCTTTTCTCCTGGTTTATAGCCACGATTTCCTTTATGGTGTTCCTTATTGAAAGCCGCAAATAATTTCTTCCAGGCTTTTTCAGAATTCTTTTCACCTGCAAGAGAATTGATAGCTTCCGACACCATATTACATGCCTTCTGCTGATCATTCCAGCGATCTTCTACCCACAAACCTGTAGAGCCATCCCATTTTGCAACGCCAGGAGAGTGTGCCCACACTACTCTTCCAGGGAATACACCCTTACCTTTACCCAATGGTTCATTAGAACCTACAAATTGCTTCGGACGGTGTGTGTTCCAATAAGTTATAAGTGAATCACGCTGTTGCCGAGATACGCCAAATTTTGTTGCTTGCGCCAATACAATTATTGAATTTGTAAAAAGAGCAAAAGCAATGCTTGAAATACATACAAAATGCTTAACTGTCATATTATTATCTTAAATTCTACTCAACAAATATAGAAATACATAATAAAACAAATATCAGTTTTTCTGTAAAAAGCATTAAAATTATTGCTGTCTGGTAAAACTTTAAAATGCATACATAGAATAGACGTTGGCAAAAAACTCCTGAGAGCATTTTTTATTTGTTTCTGCCAGAATTTAAATATTCAAAGCCTTATTTTCTTCTTTAATCCTTATAGACAACAAAATTGCATTAAATAGGGTAAAAATGACTGCAGTAAAATACAAATGAAAAATTAAAGGTATTACAGCTATTTCAATAATCACAATCATATAATTAGGATGTTTAAAATAACTGTACAACCCTTTTTTTATTAATGGATAATTGGGGATGCGATAAATTTTTGTGTTCCAGAATTTACCCAACGATAAAATGGCCCAAGTTTTTATTATAAGAAGGGAAAAATATAAAACGAGTAAAAAAGAGCTGTAAGACACAGTCCGTTTCATTGAGTATTCAATTATCAACGAAATGATAAATAAAACATGAAGCGCTACTATAAACGGATAATGTTTTTGCCCATATTCAATTGCACCATTTTGTAACAACCATTTTTCATTCCTTTTGGATATAATTAATTCTCCAATTCGTAACAGAATGATTAATGATATAAAAAGGATGAAAGCCATATTATTTTTTATTCATTTGGAGCAAAACCATCTCACAAGAAAAGCCAGGACCCATTGAAGACATCAATCCATAACCATTCTCAAAGCCTTGAGTAAGAAACCTGTTCAACACATATAAAACAGTGGGACTGGACATATTGCCATTTTCAGTCATCACCTCTCTTGTATTTTTAAGAAAATCGCCCTCCACCGATAAAGCTTCTTCATAAGCAGCTATGACTTTTTTACCACCTGGATGGAATATAAAATTATTTATATCTGAAATTTTTAAATGATTTTTATCTAAGAATGAAGTAATGTCGTTATTTACATTTTTTGCAATAATAGATGGAATGTCTGATGAAAACAAAACTTTAAATCCTTCATCAACAAAATTCCATCCCATTACATCAAGTGAATCAAAATACAACTTACTTTGACTGGCCAGAAATGTTATTTCATTTTTGGTATTGTTTACATAATTATCTCCAACAATCAAACAGGCAGCTATACCATCTGAAAATAGACTTGTACCTATAAAGTTACTCATACTAAAATCATTGCGTAAGAAAGTCAATGAACACAACTCCACAGCTACTAGTAAAACCACAGCTTCCGGATTTGCTTTAGCCAAAACACTAGCTTTTGAGTAACCGGCAACTCCTCCTCCACAACCTAAACCAAAAATAGCCATACGATTGATGTTTTTGTTCAATCTCATTTTATTAATGATAAGCGCATCTAAGCTTGGTGTAGAAAGTCCGGTTGATGAAATAAGAATTATATCAGTTATATCATCCTTATTAATTTGTGCAGTAGAAACACACTCTTCTATTGCTCTGACTGAATATTCAAGAGATATTTTTATATATTCTGCATTCTGATCCTGAAAAGTATGTAGATTTGAATAGTAATCCAGCGATTTACAAAAATTTCTTGTTACTATTTCTGTATTATCAAATACACTCAGCATACTTTCAACTTGCGGAAAAGAAGATGCAAAAAAATTTTTGGCATATTTTTTCACTTCCTTCTGATCTATTTTGAAAGGAAAATCAATTTTCGATATCGCTGCTAATGAAGGCATAGTATCATAATTAAAAATGCTATATTATTTTATCTATTAAGAACTTGCACAGACACAAAGTTCTTCAGATGCAATATAATTAACATCCTTATTTTAAATATGTTCAGTGTATCATTCAGTATAGTTTTGAAATAGATTTTTAATGTAAATAATCTACAGAAGTCAATAACAATTCAAAGAATAAAGTCTACCTCATAGGCATAAGACATATGAGGTAAAATCTTTATCCAAAAATCTACTAGAGCATTCCCTTAGTTGAAGGTAGCTCATAATTATATATATCTCTCTTCACTGCCATTTTCAGCGCACGTGCCAAAGCTTTAAAGATTCCTTCTATTTTATGATGCTCATTCTGTCCTTCAGCTTTGATGTTCAGATTCATTTTAGCGGCATCGCTCAATGATTTAAAGAAATGCAGGAACATCTCGGTAGGCATCTCTCCTATCTTTTCGCGATTAAATTCTGCATCCCAAACCAACCACGAACGGCCTCCAAAATCAAGTGCTACCTGACACAGGCAATCGTCCATAGGAAGACAGTAACCATATCTTTCAATACCGCGCTTATTTCCTAATGCCTGATAGATGCAATCGCCCAAAGCAATTGCTGTATCTTCGATTGTATGATGTTCATCTACTTCAAGATCACCTTTTACATTGATAGTTAAATCCATACCGGAATGCTTTCCTATCTGCTCGAGCATGTGATCAAAGAATCCTAAACCGGTTGAGATATCGCACGCGCCTGTTCCGTCAAGGTTAAGCTTTACAAAGATATCTGTTTCCTTTGTGGTGCGTTGTACCTGAGCAGTACGTTCGCCGGCAAAAAGAAACTCTGTTACACGGTCCCAATCGGCAGTTACCAATGCACATACATCTTCCAGTCCTTTACGCTTCAATTCATCTGTAGAATCCTGCATAAAGATAGCTTTGCATCCCAAGTTCTTTGCCAATAGTACATCGGTAATGCGATCGCCAATCACAAAACTTCCTGCAATATCATAAGCGCCTTCTTTCAGGTACTTACCCATCATTCCAATTCCGGGTTTGCGGTTGGGACTGTTTTCTTCGGGCATACTTGGATCTATCAAAATATCATCGAAAGTGATGCCTTCATTTTCAAAAGCTTTCAGCATTTTATTCTGAGCCGGCCAGAATGTATCTTCAGGAAAAGAATCTGTTCCCAGTCCGTCCTGATTAGTCACCATTACAAACTCAAAATCAAGCTTACTGCGTATAAAGCCTAGATTCTTAAATACCTTCGGATAAAACTCCAATTTCTCGAGAGAATCAAGTTGAAAATCGATAGGCGGTTCAAGAACCAATGTACCGTCTCTATCTATAAATAATACTTTCTTCATGCCAACTCCTATTTATATTGCTTCAATGATTCCAGCAACTGATTATTTTCCTCACGGGTTCCTACCGTTACACGCAAGCAATCTTTGCAAAGTGTTATTGAAGTACGGTTACGAACAATAATACCTTTTGCTACAAGATAGTTATAAATTGCTTTAGCATCTGATACTTTAGCCAAGAAGAAATTTGCATCCGAAGGAAATATCTTTTCCGTAGAAGCCAATGCAATAAATTCATTTTCAAGGTAAGCCCGCTCTTCAATCAATGTTTTTACCCAAGCCTCTACCTGAGAATAATCTTTCAGCATATTCATTGCTTGTTGCTGAGTAAGCAGATTCACATTATATGGGTATTTTATCTTATTCAGAATATCAATAATCTCTTTCGAAGCAAAAGCCATGCCTAAACGAATTGCTGCACAACCGTATGCTTTTGAGAATGTTTGAAGAATAATCAGGTTAGGATATTTATCCAGTTGGGAAAGATATGATGGTCTGTCAGAAAAATCATTATAAGCTTCATCAAGAATAACCAGGCCTTCAAATTCGTTGATTACTTTTTCTATTTCACTTTGCAACAAATCATTACCTGTAGGGTTGTTTGGTGAGCAAAGGAATATAAGTTTGGTTCTTTCATCTGTAGCTGCCAGCAAATTATCTGCCGAGAACTGATAGTTTTCATCCAGTAATACATTGCGGTAATCCACATTGTTCACATCTGCACAAACCTTATACATTCCATACGTAGGATCGATGGCAACTACATTGTCTTTTTCCGGTTCACAAAAAGCTCTGTAAACAAGATCTATTGCCTCATCACTACCATTTCCCAGGAATATATTTTCAGATTTTACTCCTTTTATCGGAGCAAGTAAATCTTTCAAATCTCTTTGCAATGGATCCGGATAACGGTTAAACGGATTGTTGTATGGATTTTCATTTGCATCAAGAAATACTGTTGCTTCTGCTCCTTTATATTCATCGCGTGCTGAAGAATAGGGTTTCAAATCCCATATATTCGGACGGGTTAATTCTTTTAATGCTTTCATTGTTTCTTTATTTTAAACTGTTAAGCCTTACTGTCACCGCATTCTTGTGAGCATCGAGTTGCTCATTGGCTGCCATTGTTTCTATAGCCGGACCAATAGTCTGAATACCCTGACTGGTGATTTCCTGGAAAGTAATTTTGCGGATAAAGCTATCAAGGCTTACTCCACTGTATGCTTTTGCATATCCGTTGGTTGGAAGGGTGTGGTTAGTACCCGAAGCATAATCGCCAGCACTTTCAGGAGTTAGTGATCCAAGGAATACTGAACCTGCATTTGTAATCTGTTCGGCAACTTCCATATAGTTCGCTGTTTCAATAATCAGGTGCTCGGGAGCATATTCATTAGTCATTGATATAGCTTCTTCCATATCCTTAACCAGAATCAGCTTGCTATTATCTAATGAATTTGCAGCAATCTCTTTTCTTGGCAATTGAGCAAGTTGGGTTTCTACTTCGGTACATACTTTCTCAATAAGTTCTTCGGAAGTAGTAATTAACACAGCCTGACTGTCTATTCCATGCTCTGCCTGAGATAATAAATCGGCTGCTACAAAAGCTGGATTAGCTGATTGGTCGGCCAGCACTTCTACTTCAGAAGGACCTGCAGGCATATCAATAGCTACATCACGCAAAGAAACAAGTTGTTTGGCTGCTGTTACGTATTGATTTCCCGGACCGAATATTTTATAGACCTTTGGCACAGATTCTGTTCCGTAAGCCATTGCTCCGATCGCCTGTACTCCACCGGCCTTGAATATTTTATTTACTCCGGCCAGATTTGCTGCAAACAAGATTGCAGGATGCACTTTGCCTTCACGATTTGGAGGGGTACAAAGTACTATTTCCTTGCATCCGGCAATGCGTGCAGGAGTTGCAAGCATCAGCACGGTTGAGAACAAAGGAGCTGTTCCGCCCGGAATATATAGTCCCACTTTTTCAATACCTACCGCTTTTTGCCAGCAAACAACACCCGGACGTGTTTCAATTTTCTTACCGATAAAACGTTGTGCCGAGTGAAAGGTTTCTATATTTTCTTTTGCAAGTATGATAGCTGCTTTCAGATCATCACTTATCAGGCTTTCGGCTTCTTTAATCTCATCAGCACTTACTGCCAGACTGGCAAGCTGCACTTTGTCGAAGGTGGCTTCGCATTCAAGCACTGCTTTATCTCCTTCAGTCTTTACACGATTAAGAATGCCTTTAACCGTATCGTTCAGACTTTCTGTATTGAGTGCAGGGCGCTTCAGAATTTCTTTCCAGTCGTCTTTTCCCGGATATTTAATTATTTTCATAGACTTATTAAATAATCATCTTTTCAATAGGTAAGACAAGAATACCTTCTGCTCCAAGAGCCTTTAGCTTACCAATAATTTCCCAGAAGCGTTTTTCTTCGAGAACAGTGTGAACTGAGCACCAATCTTCCTGAGCAAGCGGCATAACAGTTGGGCTCTTCATTCCCGGAAGCACTTCAATAATATCTTTCAGCTTATCTTTTGGTGCGTTCATCAACACATATTTCTTATCTTCAGCAGTTTTAACAGCATCCATGCGGAACAAAAGTTCATCGAGAACTTCTTTATTTTCTGCTGACATTTCCTTATTACCAATCAGTAAAGCTTCCGATTTCATCACCACTTCTACTTCCTTCAAACGATTACTGATTAAAGTAGAACCTGAGCTTACTATATCGAAAATAGCATCTGCCAATCCAATACCAGGAGCAATTTCAACAGATCCATTAATTACATGGATTTCCGTTTTAATGCCGTTGGCTTTCATAAAGTTCTTCAAAATAACCGGATAAGAAGTAGCAATCTTCTTTCCTTCAAACCAGGATAGTCCCGGATATTCAATATCTTTAGGCATAGCTAAGGAAAGGCGACATTTGCTAAAACCTAGTCTTTTAACGATTTCTGCATCTTCATCCTTCTCTACGAATTCATTTTCGCCAACAATACCTAAGTCGGCTACTCCGGTAGCAACAGCCTGAGGAATATCATCATCACGAAGGTACAATACTTCAACAGGGAAATTAGTAGACTGAACAAGAAGTGATCTCTTGTGAGAACTTAATTTAATGTCTGATTCTTCGAAAAGAGCCATTGTTTCTTCGAACAAACGCCCTTTGGATTGTACGGCAATTCTTAGCATAAGTTTATTTTGTTTTAAATGATTCAATTAGGAACAAAAAAAGGCTCACCAAAACGGTAAGCCTTTCCTATTTCATATATACATAATCTATACGCCCACCGACTTATTCGTTAGGAAAATGATGATGATGACGTATAACTGTATTGATCATATTGTTTTTTGTTTTATGCGACAAATGTAAAGCTATCTATTTAGATTTCCAAATAATTATCACAAAAAGATGTTTAAGACTAACAATTTAATGGATTTACATCCTCTTCCTCTACTTCACAGCCCAGAAATTGCATCTCTTCACGAAGCTTTTCCTTAGAAAAAGTAAAGTAGGTACATACTGACTTAGTACAAAGTTCGCCTGCTTCATTGTATAAACGTCCTTCTACCACAACAATATTGCGTTTAACTTCCTGAATACTTGCCCGTAAGGTTAAACAAGAGTCGTTTGTGCTAACCGACTTCATATACCGTGTTTGCATATTAGTAGTAACAACGGTAGTCTGAAGTTTACGAAGAACAGCCCATGCGCAGATCTCGTCCATTAAAACCGCCTGAATGCCACCATGAAGAGTATTAGTCCATCCCTGAAACTGAGGTTGTGGTTTCCAGAAGCTGACAACTTCATCGCCATCTTCATAGAAATCCATCTTCACACCACTTTCATTGCTCTTGCAACACCCAAAACAATTATATCCTTCTTTTTTATTCCAGGGGTTAATTATCTTTTTCATCTTAAAATAGAATACATTCTTATTTTTTGTAATTGTCGAGACCTTTCTGCAAGAATTCTACATACTTGTCAATATCTTCATCGTAAGCATACGATTTATTGAGCGGCTTACCTTCATTATCCAGTAATACATAGAAAGGTTGCGCATTGGAACCAAACTTTATTCTTTGCAGATAACTCCACTTATCACCAATTGTTCTCAACGTTCTTTCTGTTCCATTCTCTGTTACAGTAATCGGTGCAGGAAGAGGTTTCTTATCATCTACATACAAAGAGATCAATACATAATCATTCTCAATAATACTGCTCACTTTCGAATCAATCCATACAGCAAGTTCCATCTTACGACAGTTTACACATCCATATCCGGTAAAGTCAATCATAACAGGTTTACCTTGTTGTCGGGCATATTCCATACCTGCATCAAAATCATCAAACTTGGCATGTACTTCTTTTGTATACAGATTAAAATCCTGAGTTTTCATTGGAGGAGCGAAAGCGCTGACAGCTTTTAATGGCGCACCCCACAATCCAGGAATCATATATACAGAAAAAGCCAAAGAAACCAAAGCTATAAAAAATGCTGGTACTGAAGTTTTTGCATCTTCATCATCATGAGGAAAGCGAATCTTACCTAATAAGTATAATCCCAGTAATGCAAAGATTACAATCCACAAAGCAAGGAATGTTTCGCGATCAAGTAATCTCCAACCATAAGCAAGATCGGCAACAGAGAAGAATTTCAATGCAAAGGCTAATTCAAGGAATCCAAGAACAACTTTAACCTGATTCATCCAGCCACCTGAACGAGGCATTGACTTTAACCATGATGGGAACAGTGCAAAAAGAGTGAACGGTAATGCCAATGCTATAGCAAAACCAAGCATTCCAATTGCAGGGGCAACAATGCTACCGGATGTAGAAACTTGTACCAGTAAAAATCCAATAATAGGACCTGTACAGGAGAACGATACAAGTGTCAGCGTAAATGCCATTAAGAAGATACTAAGCAGTCCGCTTGTACTCTCGGCTTTACTATCTACTTTCGTACTCCAAGATGAAGGAAGTGTAATCTCGAACGCTCCAAAGAACGAAGCCGCAAAGACAACCAGCATCAGGAAGAACAGGATATTAAATATGGCATTAGTAGATAAGGCATTCAATGCACTTGCTCCAAAAATAAGAGTTACTGCTAGTCCCAAGATCAGATAAATTACCACGATGGAAACTCCATATAAAATGGCGTCTCTTATTCCTTTCTTCTTGTCTTTAGCACGTTTCAGGAAAAAGCTTACTGTCATAGGAATAATTGGCCACACACACGGCGTGAACAATGCAAGCAAGCCACCCAGAAATCCGGTCACAAAAATATAAATCCAGGAGAGATTCTTGTGATCTGTAGATCCACCAAAACTTTGCAGTTCACTAATTACCGGTTTCCAGTAATCAGATTTAGCAACTGTGTCAGTAGACGCAACAGAATCTGTCTTTGCAATAGCCAATGTATCAACCGTCAAAGCTGTAACAGGTTCTTCTTTTACATCTTTTGAAGATGTTTCTGCATCTTTTGCAGCTTCAGCTACAGCTTTAGCGCTACCCTTTCCCTGAAAATTAAAAGGAACTTCGGTAGGCGGCAAGCAACTCTCGTCATCGCATGCACCATATTCCAAATAACCCTTTATTTTATAACTGCTACCTGTTATTTTTATTTTTTGTGAGAAAGTAGCACTATGCTCAAAATAGCGTAATTTCATCTCAAAGACTTTATCAAACTTCTCTATTTCTTTGCTAAGTGGAGTGAGTTTTCCGATAAGCTTTGCTCCTTCTATTTTCTCTACATTAAACGTTGCCGATATAGGTCCTCCAGAAGGTAGATTTACTGAGTAAACATGCCACCCTTTATCAATGGATGCCGTAAACCGGATTTCAGCTTCAGTCTCGTTAATGGTTTTTAGCTCCGTTTTAAAGCTAACCGGATCTTGAATCTGAGCAGAAATATTGCTTGCTAATAATAATAGCAAGAAAAATATTAATTGTATTTTCTTCATTCTAATAATTTAAGTTCGTGACTAAAATTCATAGTCTACACAAGCACGACTTTCTTTAACCTCAGCCAATATCTTTCCAGCTGCAACGTGTAAAGGATGCTTTGCATAGAAGTTCACATCTTCCAATGAATCAAATTCGCTGTTCAAAGCAATGTCATAAATTTCAGCCGGATTCATATTAAATTTCACTTCAATGCTGCGAATTACATTTATGTCTTTAGGCAAAGCTTCAATTGCATTTTTAAATGCATTCATTACTTCTAGTTTTGCACTCTCTGATTCCATTTTTTTTAATTGGAATAATACAATGTGTCGTACCATACTTTGTTTTATTAATTAATTTATTCTATTTTTGTATATAAATTCAATTATAATGAATTCATAGCAAAAGTAAGTTATTTGTTTTAAAAATCAATATTAAACCATGTTAATAATAGGTATAGCTGGTGGAACAGGTTCCGGCAAAACAACTGTTGTTCGTAAGATTTTTGATAGTCTTCCTAAAGATGAAGTAGTTTTACTACCTCAGGACTCTTACTACAAAGACAGTAGCAATGTCCCTGTCGAAAAAAGACAATTTATCAACTTCGACCACCCGGATTCTTTTGAATGGGATTTGCTATCAAAGCACATTCAGTTGCTTAAAAAAGGAGAAAGTATAGAACAACCAACTTACTCTTACCTGACTTGCACCCGCCAGCCGGAAACAATTCACATTGAACCGCGGGATGTTATCATTGTTGAAGGTATTCTTGCTTTAAGCGATAAAAAGTTACGGGATTTGATGGACTTAAAAGTATTTGTAGATGCTGACCCTGATGAGCGATTGATACGTGTAATAAACCGCGATATTGTAGAACGCGGACGTACAGCTGAAATGGTAATGGAAAGATATACTCGTGTATTAAAGCCTATGCATCAGCAATTTATTGAACCAACAAAAAGATATGCCGACTTAATTATTCCTCAAGGTGGAAACAATCAGGTTGCTATTGATATATTGACCATGTTTATCGAGAAAAATCTCGATTTGGAAAAATAGAAAACAAAATATATGCGTAAACTACTACTTTTCTTCCTGATTACTATGTCGTTACTTGCCTGTAAAAATACAACAGGACAGAAAGAAAAGAGTGTTTACGATCTTCCTCAAATAAAAGACAGTGGTGAACTTGTAGTTCTAACTCTATACAGTTCTACCTCTTACTTTATTTACCGAGGACAGGAGATGGGATATCAATACGAACTAAGTGAACAATTTGCACGCTCACTAGGATTAAAGTTACGAGTTGAGGTAGCAAAAAACATTCCCGAACTGGTACGTAAATTGAAAAAGGGCGAAGGAGACATGATTGCCTACAATTTACCAGTAACAAAGACAATGAAAGACAGTCTGACTTATTGCGGACTAGAAGTTATAACTCATCAGGTAGTTGTTCAGCAAAATAAATCTAAATCTGAGCTTCTGACAGATGTTACTCAACTGATTGGAAAAGATGTTTATGTAAAGCCTGGAAAATATTATGAACGCTTAGTCAATCTCGACAAGGAATTAGGTGGCGGAATTAAAATTCATAAGGTTGAAAGCGACAGCATTTCTGTAGAAGATTTAATTACTCAGGTTGCTGAAGGAAAGATTAAATATACAGTATGCGATGATGACCTGGCCAAATTAAATGCAACTTACTATCCCAACATCAATATTAAACTATCTGTTAGTTTTGACCAACGGGCATCATGGGCTGTTAGACAAGAATGCACACAACTTGCTAAAGCTGCTAACGAATGGTACAAAAACAATATCACTTCACCAGATTATACTGCCAGTACAAAACGATATTTTGAATTACTGAAAACAACAGTCCACTCTCCTATTCTATCCATCAAACACGGTAAAATTTCTCTTTATGACAAATTTTTCAAGAAGTACTCGAAAGAAATAAACTGGGATTGGCGGCTTTTGGCTTCACTTGCGTATAATGAGTCAAACTTTGATCCAAAAGCAGTATCGTGGGCAGGAGCAAGAGGATTAATGCAATTGATGCCCGCCACTGGCAGAGCCATGGGTTTATCTTCCGGAGAAGAAGAAAATCCTGAATTAAGTATAAAGGCTGCGGCCAAATATATTGCTTCTATCAACAAAAGCTTTAGCATGATACCTGATAAAAAAGAACGGCGAAATTTTATTCTAGCTGCTTATAATGCAGGATTAGGACATATTTATGATGCAATGGCACTTGCTGACAAATACGGGAAAAATAAATTGGTGTGGTATAACAATGTGGAGCACTTTATTCTTTTAAAAAGTAATGAAGAGTATTTCACTGATCCTGTATGTAAGAATGGTTATTTTCGTGGAAGAGAAACATTCAATTTTGTTCGTGACATAAACTCCCGCTATCAGGTATATAAGAAAAAAATAAAAAATTAATCTCATAAAAAAAGGATAATCTATCTCAGATTATCCTTTTTCATTTGTTTAAATTTGTTAGATCTGTTAGAATTGTTTATGTAAGAGAGTTTAGTTTTTCATTTTTATAAGCAGTCAGAAATAAATTTCTGCATTTCCGGGAACTGAATTTCAATACTTTGAAGTAATTTAAACTGTGCTTTTGAGCGTACTAAATTATGTTCCGGATATTGAATTTTATAATAAGTATCGCCATTAATATAATCTGCAAGAAAACGGACTAATTGCATATAAGGGAATAAAGCTGCTGCGTATGGAAGATTCTCTATTTCAACAGGAAGGAGGAATGAACGAGCTGATTCTAAATATCCCTTTGTAAATGCTTTAAAAATATCCATATTAAAGTTCACATTCTCAAGATTCTTATCATCTTCATCACCTGTGTTTGCTGCAGAACGAAGAAAATCTCCAAAATCAGAAAAGATAAAGCTCGGCATAACCGTATCCAAATCAATCACACAAAGTACTTTACCATCCTGATCAAACATCATGTTGTTTACTTTGGTATCGCAATGGCAAACCCTTTTTGGCAGTTTGCCTTCTCTATACCAAAGTTCGGCTTTACACATTTCATTGGCGCGTTTTTCTATTTCGTCAATCAAGTATTGAACTTCCAACAAGCGACCAGCTGCATTCTTTTCAATAGCCTCATGAAGTTGCTTCAAACGAAATTCCATATTATGAAAATCAGGAATAGTTTCACCAAGTTTATCAGGAATATCAGCAAGCATTGACTGAAAATTACCGAAAGCAATACCCGCAGTATACGAATTTGCAGCATCAACAGTTTCACGAGTTATAGCATTGGCTATAAAAATCATTACCCTCCAATAGCTATTACCATCAAAGTAATAAAGCTTATCATCTTTGGCAGGAACCAGTGTAATAACCTTACGATCCAAATCTGCCTCATTTGCCTGTTCAAGTATTTTTCGGATAAATGATGTTACGACAAAAATATTCCTCTGCAACATTTCAACATCCTGAAATATTGCATGATTAATTCTTTGAAGAACATAGTCTGGATGCTTCTCTCCAGTTGTTTCTATTTTATATGAATCATTGATCAGGCCGTTTCCTAGTGGAAGTATCTGATGTATATCTCCATCAATTTTAAAGTGAGCAGCTATTTCAAGCAGGTTATTCATAGCATTATTAAATATATTATATAAACTTAGCGCAAATATATATATTATTTTATTAACACAAGTATCTTAAGCAACATTTCTAATTATAATTAATAAATAAAGAGGGATATAATTCTATTTATAAAAATAAAATAGAATTATATCCCTCGAGATAATATTATAAAGATAAGATTTACTTTAAAATCAATAATTTATATAATAAAGACAATCTTTACAGTCGAATATATAAATAACAATCTAAAACCGATCAACACCTTCGAGTTTAAGCAATATAGTTTTTATATCTAATCCACCTGCATAACCTCCCAAAGTACCATTGGCCGCAATCACTCTATGACATGGAATAATTATCGCAATTGGATTTCGTCCGTTTGCAGTCCCCACAGCCCGGCAAGCCTTAGGATTTTCAACTCGTTCTGCAAGCTCCTTATAACTAATTGTTTGTCCATAAGGAATAGTTTGCAAAGCCTTCCATACAGAGCATTGAAAATTTGTACCTTCAGGAGCTAAAGGCAAAGTAAAATCATTCCGGTTACCGGAGAAATACTCATCAAGCTGACGAATACACTCCTTCATTACTGCTGGAATATTCTCAGAAGAAGTCTTGGCCGATTCTTTAAATAACAACTGAGTAATGTGGCTTTCTGTAGATTTAATCTCAAGAATACCTACCGGAGACGAATAATAAACAATGCTCATAATAACACTTTGTTCTATTAATTAAAACAAATTCAGTTTATTCTTTTGTGCATCTTCAATAGAAACAGTATCAACCTTCTTATCTGCATTTTTCAGACGAAGAGATTCATATTCTTTATTGAGTTCTGCTGCATATTTTTCTTTTGCTTCAGGATTAAGCAAACGTGAAGCTACTGTTGCATTTTGGGCTGCATCTTTCATATGAGCCACAATACCGCTGTAAACAGGAGCTATTTTAATTGCAGTATGTAACTTAGAGGTAGTTGCTCCACCAATCATCAAAGGAATATCCAAGCCAGCTTTCTGCAACTCAGAAGCCACATGAACCATTTCTTCCAATGAAGGAGTTATCAATCCACTCAATCCAATAAAATCTGGTTTTTCTTCTATTGCACGCTGTACTATCGTTTCAGTAGGAACCATAACTCCAAGATCTATGACCTCATAATTATTGCATGCCATCACCACAGAAACAATATTCTTTCCAATATCGTGTACATCACCTTTTACTGTAGCAATAAGCATCTTTCCGGCAGAAGTCGATCCATCTGTCTTTTCAGCCTCAATCAATGGTTGAAGAATGGCAACTGCCTTTTTCATGGTACGTGCTGTTTTCACAACCTGAGGCAAGAACATTTTACCAGCACCAAAAAGATCACCTACTATATTCATACCCTCCATTAACGGCCCCTCAATAATATCAACAGCCTTATTGTAAAGTGGAATAATCTCAGCGAGATCTTCTTCCAGATAATCGCCTATACCTTTTACTAAAGCATATTTTAATCTTTCGGTTACATTCTCATCTCTCCATGCATCACGTTTAACAGCTGCTTGAGTATCATCCTTTGAAGCTTTTAAACTTTCTGCTGTTTCAATTAGAATTTCTGCTGCATCAGGACGTCGGTTAAGAACCACATCTTCAATCTTCACAAGTAAATCAGGTTCAATATCAGTGTACATCACTGCTGTTGCAGGGTTAACAATACCCATATCCATACCTTGCTGAATAGCATGATAAAGAAATACGGCATGCATGGCTTCACGTATATAGTTATTTCCTCTAAAAGAAAAAGAAAGATTACTTACCCCTCCACTAATATGTGCACCCGGAAGGTTTTTCTTTATCCATGCAGTAGCATTAATAAAATCTACAGCATAATTGTTATGCTCTTCCATACCGGTAGCAATAGCCAAAACATTGGGGTCGAAAATTATATCATTTGGATTAAACTTAACTTTGTCCACCAACAGTCTATATGCGCGTTCGCAAACTTCAATTTTACGGGCACATGTATCAGCCTGTCCTTTCTCATCGAATGCCATTACTACAACAGCCGCACCATATTTCTTTATAGTCCGTGCATGTTCAATAAACGCTTCTTCGCCTTCTTTCAGTGAAATAGAGTTGACAATAGATTTTCCTTGCAAGCATTTAAGTCCGGCAATAATAACTTCCCATTTTGAAGAGTCTATCATTACAGGCACACGAGATATTTCCGGTTCAGAAGCTATCAGGTTAAGGAAAGTAGTCATTTCCTCTTTTGCCTCCAGCAACCCTTCATCCATGTTAACGTCGATAATTAAAGCACCATCTTCCACTTGCCCGCGAGCAATAGTAAGAGCTTCATCATATTTTTTTTCCTGAATGAGTCGAAGAAATTTACGTGAACCAGCCACATTACATCTCTCACCTACATTCACAAAATTAATTTCCGGCTTCACTTCCAGCAATTCCAATCCGGAAAGCCACATACAATCGGGATTTGATTGTGGCTTATGAGGAGTTTGACCTTGAACTAAAGCAACGTATTCAGCAATATATTCATTGGTAGTTCCACAACATCCACCAATAATATTGATTAATTTCTCATCAATATATTCTTTAACCTGAGCAGCCATTTCGGCAGGAGTCTGGTCATATTTACCCAAGCTATTAGGAAGACCGGCATTAGGATATGCACTTATATAATAAGGAGCACGAGATGCTAAGCCTTCAAGAAAAGGTTTCAGCTGTTTAGCTCCAAAAGAACAGTTCAAACCAACGGAGAAAATAGGTGCATGTTGAATAGAAGCCAGAAAAGCATCCAGAGTCTGTCCGGAGAGAGTTCGTCCGCTAATATCAGCTACTGTGACAGAAAGCATAATTGGCAGTTGCACTCCTTTTATTTCCATAGCAGTTTCAGCAGCAAAAATAGCAGCTTTAGCATTCAGTGTATCAAAGATTGTCTCTATCAAAATAGCATCTACACCTCCATCAATCAGCGCCTCCATCTGTTCCTGATATGCAGCAGCCAGTTCATCATACGACAAAGCACGAAATGCCGGGTTATTTACATCCGGAGACATTGAGCAAGTCTTATTAGTAGGACCAACAGATCCAGCTACAAACCTAGGCTTATCAGGATTCATCCGGGTATATTCATCTGCAACTTCACGGGCAATTTTAACAGCAGCAAGATTTATTTCACGCACATAATCCTGTACATGATAATCGGCCATAGAAACAGTTGTAGAACTAAACGTATTTGTTTCAATAATATCAGCACCAGCTTCCAGATACTTACGATGTATATCACGGATAACATCCGGACGGGTAAGGCATAACAAATCATTATTACCTTTCATCTGACCAGGGATATTCGCAAAGCGTTCGTTACGAAAATCCTCTTCTCTCAAATTATACTGCTGAATCATTGTACCCATAGCTCCATCCAATATAAGGATGCGCTCGGAAACTAACTGTTGAATGGTTGGTTTCATTATATATAATTTATTTTTAAACTGTTTAGGTTTTTATTTAAACAGCATTAGAATGCAACTTGTTTATAAACACGTAATTTTTTAATCGGAAACACCACACTACTACAAATGCAAACCCCATACGTGTCAGTACTATCCACCAGAAACTGATGCCTAATGCTACAAATAATAGTGTATCCTCCAACAAAGAGTGAGATATGGCTAAGTGGTGATTAAGCGTATTTACGTCATTTCTGGAAAGCATACCATTATCTATTTGCTCCATCATTATTGCACCACCATAAGCCAAGCCTACTACATTGCCCACAATCCATAAAAAGGAAGCTTTCTCGGGCATTCCAAAGAATTTCATAAACGGACGTAATGGACGAGATATGGTGTCAAATAAGTTATACTCCTCTAAAAGCTTTTGCAATATCATTAATGCAGAAACAATAAGCAAAATAGTAATAATCAACGTAACAGATGTATTAAACCATGCACTGAGCACTTCACCTACAGAAGAAAACACTTCTGGTTGAGTAACAACCTCAAAACGAACAGCTGAAGCAGGCATTATCTTATTCAAAACAAAAGCCACCACAATAGACATCAGAAGGCGAAGAGTTGTCATCCACCAAAAAGAAGAACCGGTTTTCTTCTGAACCGCACTTTCCACTAACAGATTATGTGAGATAAGACACATAAGCGTAAGGATTGTTGCTTCTCTCAATGTGATAGTCAGAGACGTCATTACAGCAATGGAAGCATACAACGGCAAGAAAATACTAGTCAGAAAAACTATTGCAGTTTCACCCGGAAGTCCTATCAGATTGAATAATGGGTTAAGGAACTCCGCGAAATAGCTTAAAGCTCCGGAATATTGCAAAAAGCGGACAAAAAGCGATACCGGGAGTATTATCTTCAATAACCACAGACTTATCTTTCCAGCTTTTGGCAATGCATCTTTAACGCATTTCAGCAAACGTTTAGCGAAGTCTCTCATTCTTACTTTTTAAACATTCTGTCCATATCGCGCTTATCATCTTTTTCTCTTAGCGACTGACGCTTATCATATTGTTTCTTTCCTTTTGCCAAAGCTATCACAACTTTAGCCAATCCTTTTTCATTTATAAACATCCGAAGAGGAACAATCGTAAAACCAGTTTCTTTTGTTGCTCTCTCCAGTTTTTTTAATTCTTTTCTATTTAGTAATAGCTTACGATCACGTCGGGCAACATGATTATTATAGGAACCATAAAAATATTCAGCAATATGCATATTCTTTACCCAAAGTTCCTCGCGGGCAAAAAAACAAAAAGTATCTACCAGACTGGCTTTACCCAGACGGATAGATTTAATTTCGGTACCAGTAAGTACTATACCGGCAGTAAACGTATCTGTTATCTCATAATCGAAAGTGGCACGCTTATTTTTTATATTTACGGGAGCTTGTTTCATATAATCAGTTTAGTACAACAGTTAGTTTATTAAAAATGAGTTCTAAAATAATAGGGCAAAAAATAATCACTAAAGAAGAAAAAATAGAAAACCATGTACTTTTGTTCTCATTCATCTTTAGCAGTACCCTTGCACCTTCCCAAATTATATAGATGATATAAAACTGAAAAATCAATTTTAAAATTAAAAAAGCGGGAACAATCTCTACTATAATTTTCAAGATAAAAGGAACAACCATTGCATATCCTACAATTTGTTCTGCTCTTGCTAAATCACAATCTACACGAAACATACTACGTGCCATTTTGCTAACAGTCTTAGCTGCAAGAAAATATCCTGCAAAAAAGGCAACAAAAACTCCACAGCATCTAGTCATGGCTAATTGAAAAAGTTGATTTCTGGTAAGGTCTTCACTTCCTATGTTATACAAAAACACACTAGCAAAAACAGCCATACCACATAAACCAATCATAGGATAAACAAAGGTAGCCAAACCCTTTCGTTTATCCTCTTCTAAACTAATTTCCTCCCATGCCTTGGCAGGGGAGGAAATCAATAACATAACTTTTTTAAACAAATTATTATAATTCAAATCTTAATACATATATTTACATCTCGCTTTACCCACGAGTGTTCCGTTAATCCCTTTAGCTGAGACTTTAACCCAAATTGAATCATTTTTAGGTTGAATCTCTATATTTGATGGCAGTTTAAAACTAAAAGGAACCTGACTTACCAGACTACCAGAATTATCATCAGAACCACCATTTGTATAATTTAGTGCAACATAAAGCGTATCATTTCCAACTCTCTGAGTATACATATCAAAACTTACGTTATTTGTAGTTTTATATGGGAAAGAAAGAAATACTGTGGCATAACTATTAGCTATATAATAACCATCAATACTAGTTATGCTGTAGCTTTTCTTTATAGTATCCGGTTTCTGGTTAAAATTTTTGGTAATAATCAGATTCCCAGTAACAAAAGATACAGTATAGTTCGTTTTACCAGTCTGAAAAGTTTCACCTGCTGCCAATTTATAATATCCAGCAACCCTTGTAGGATAAGTACCATCCGTATATTTAATTACAGCAGGATTACTCAATGTTAATGTCAAACCATCATCTGTATACACAGCAACGGTTCCAAAAGCAGACTGCACAACAGTTCCATATTTAAAAAAGTCCCAAGATGATGAATCTTCACCACCATCTATACAAGATGTTAAAAATACACTTACCAATAAAATTAAGGTAACAAAAAACGTTTTCATTTCTTTCATAATCAAAGCTCTTAATATATGTGTTTTTATTAATGATGTGCTAAAAACCTTAGGCTAAAGAGAAATGCACATCTTATTCCTCTTCATTTTTGAAATAAACGAACTAAAAGCTTTATTACTGCATATATCACACAATATTCGCAAATTCTTCTAAATGCTCATCAATATACCCTGCTATAATAGAAGTTGTTTCTTCCTCATTTTCAAGGAATTCTTCTTCAAGATCATCAAATTCTTCATACTGTTCATACATAGCCATAAAATCATCTTCACTTCTCTCCTTTTCAAGATCTTCTTTATGAGCATCGTATATTTTCTTTGCTTTATAAATCAACTTAGAAAAATCTTCAGCGCCAAACAGTCTCATAGATTTGGCAAAAGGATTATCAAATATATATCCTCCATATCCATTTTGAATAAGTTGCACAAATCCTCCTTCCATCACTTCTTCTCTAAAAAAATGATAAGCTAATACCGAGTGTTGAACTCCGTTAAGCAGTCCCATTTTCTCAGCATTCAGATTTCCTCCCAGAATTTCTAAATACTTATTGGTAAATACATTAATAAATTCATCCATTCCAAGTGATGCAGCTTCTTTAAGAGCAGAATCTGAAATTTCAATTGTTGTAGGCATATATTTTAGTTTATAAAAGCTGTCAAAGATACATATTATTAAGAAAATAATCCAAGAAAATAGATTAAAATATATTTTTTGTCGACATCTGCTTCATTGGATTATTTTCTCAGAATTTATAAAAATTGTGCTATAAAATATAGTCTATTTTCATTATTATGCTCTCTATAGATATAAATGTAACCTCCACATTACAAAAGCTTAAAGAATCTAATTTATTTATTCTAAATTCACAAAAAAGTAATTATTCAGACCTTGCTAAAAAGAATAAAAAAACTAACTTTGCGGTCGATTTGAAAAAAATCGAGGTTACGAGTTTTTTATTTAATACGTAAAAAAAGAGCTAATATGACTTATTCACACGAAGTAGAACACATGTGTGTTGTACAGAAAGGTCCTAATCACGGACCAGCTCCCATACCAGAAGAAGGAAAATGGGTAAAATCTAAAGAAATTGTAGACATCTCAGGTTTAACACATGGTATTGGCTGGTGTGCTCCACAACAAGGTGCATGTAAGTTGACACTTAATGTAAAACAAGGTGTTATTCAGGAAGCGTTGATCGAAACAATCGGTTGTTCTGGTATGACTCACTCTGCAGCAATGGCAGCAGAAATCCTTCCAGGAAAAACAATTCTTGAAGCTTTGAACACTGACCTTGTATGTGATGCTATTAACACAGCAATGCGTGAACTATTCCTTCAGATTGTTTATGGACGTACACAGTCTGCTTTCTCAGAAGGTGGTTTGATTATCGGTGCAGGTCTTGAAGATTTAGGTAAAGGTCTTCGTAGTCAGGTAGGTACTCTTTACGGAACTTTAGCAAAAGGTCCTCGTTACCTCGAAATGGCAGAAGGTTACATCAAGACAATCGCTCTTGACAAGAACGATGAGATTTGCGGATACGAATTCGTTCACATGGGTAAATTCATGGACGAAATCAAAAAGGGAACTGATGCTAACGAAGCTTTGAAGAAAGTAACCAGTACCTACGGACGCTTCACTGAAGAGCAGGGAGCTGTTAAACACATTGATCCACGTCACGAATAATATAAGGAGGAAAAGAAACTATGATTAGAGAAGTAAAATTTGAAAGTCAAGACCGTCGTATCAAAGGCATCATTGAAGCCTTGAACGCTAACGGCATCAAAGACATTGAAGAAGCTAACGCAATTTGCGATGCTGCGGGGATTGATCCTTATATGACATGTGAAGAAACTCAACCTATCTGTTTTGAAAATGCAAAATGGGCTTACGTTGTAGGTGCTGCTATCGCTATCAAAAAAGGTTGTAAAAATGCTGCTGATGCTGCTGAAGCTATCGGTATCGGTTTGCAGGCTTTCTGTATCCCGGGTTCTGTAGCCGACGACCGTTTGGTTGGTATCGGTCACGGTAACCTTGCTGCTATGTTGCTTCGTGAAGAAACTAAATGTTTCGCATTCCTTGCTGGTCACGAATCATTCGCAGCTGCTGAAGGCGCAATCAAAATTGCTGCTAAAGCAGACAAAGTACGTAAAGAACCATTACGTTGTATCTTGAACGGTCTTGGAAAAGACGCTGCACAGATCATTTCACGTATCAATGGATTTACATATGTTCAAACTCAGTTTGACTACTATACAAGCGAATTGAAAGTAGTTCGCGAAATCGCTTATTCTGATGGTCCTCGTGCAAAAGTAAAATGCTATGGTGCTGATGATGTTCGCGAAGGTGTAGCAATCATGTGGAAAGAAGGCGTAGATGTATCAATCACTGGTAACTCTACTAACCCAACTCGTTTCCAACACCCAGTTGCAGGTACATACAAGAAAGAACGTATCTTAGCTGGTAAACCATATTTCTCAGTAGCTTCTGGTGGTGGTACAGGTCGTACACTTCACCCAGACAACATGGCTGCAGGTCCTGCTTCTTATGGTATGACAGACACTATGGGTCGTATGCACTCTGACGCTCAGTTCGCTGGTTCTTCATCAGTTCCTGCTCACGTAGAAATGATGGGATTCTTAGGAATTGGAAACAACCCAATGGTAGGTGTTACTGTTGCTGTAGCTGTTGATATTGCTACTGCTTCTGCTAAGTAATTTAGGTCAGTCAACTATATTAAAATCCCCGTAAATCATTGATTTATGGGGATTTTTTATATCCGTACATTTCGTCAAACAACTACATCTTTCAGCTTGCAATAACTCAAAAAATCAAGGCTATTATTCAACTATATTTTCCCTGTTTTAGTGATAGCATTGCTTCAAAAACCAAGCCAAAACTCTTAACTCTAGAATGATATAAAACAGCTAAAAAAGCTCTTTTTCGAATAACTTTTGCAGCCATAATGCAGCCTCTTGTTGAAATTTGTAAAAAGGCTGCAAAAAGCACTATAACTCATTGACACTCAATAACATCTATTACTCTATAAATCATTCCAAGCTCTCAAATTTTAAACTTTTGAAGCATGGAAAAGCATTGTACAATGGTTCTTTTTTCAATTAGAGGAACTAAAATAACAAAAGATGGAAAAGCTCCTATTGAAATTTCAATTTCAGCAAATGGAGAACGTGTCTATTTTAACTCAGGCAAGAAAATCAATCCTAATGATTGGAATAAACAGAAGCAAGCCGTAAAAAGCAAAAGTAATGAAGCTCTTCTAATAAACGACTATCTTACACAAGCAAGGAATCGGATTTTTCAAAAGGAGATTGAGCTCCTAAAGAAAGGTTTTATTATCACCGCCAACCTTTTAAAGGATGCCTATCTTGATAAGATAGAAAGCCTCAACGAAAAAACGTTGTTTAATGTGTTCAGTCAGCACAACGAAGAACAAAAAGTTATGGTAGGCAATGGGATTTTTAAGACTACTTATTGGATTTCTGAATACACAGTCAGATTACTAAAAGAGTTTATCCAACAAAAAAAACGAGATGATTTGTACTTACGTGAGCTTAATTTGAACTTCATTCAATCCTTTCATATCTTTTTAAGGAATGATAAGAAAACGGCTCAAAACTCATCTACTAAGCATTTAAAGTTATTAAAGAAAATAGCTAATAATGCAGTTTCAAACTCACATATGAGTTATAACCCTTTTAGTACTTATAAAGTAGAACGAGAACCAGTAGAAATCGATTTTCTTGATGAAGAAGAACTGAGAAAAGTTATCAATTTTGATAATCCACTACCCCGACTAGAAAAAGCCACAGATATGTTCTTATTTGGGTGCTTCACTGGACTTGCATACATTGACATCAAGACGCTTACAAAAGAAAATTTTGAAAAGAATAAGTACGGTAGAATCTGGATAAAAAACACAGAATCAAGACCGGAGTTCTTTCAATAAGACCTCTCCTAGCAATAAAAATAAGAGTAACTATCAAATAACTTTACCTATTTATCAGATCTCAAATTATCCACATCATTTACCTAAAGAGAATTTCTTGATTTAGCAATAAAAAACAATAGGTCTGAACTTCTACAAATCCAGCCTATTGTAATATTTTTAAAATCAAAGTATATTAGATGCTAATAATCAATAAATTCCAAATTAAATCTTAAAAGAATAACTTTCTTGTCAGTTGTTCCTGAAATTGGTGCAAAATATATTTCTCCAGGCACAGGTCCTTCTTGCTCCATTTCTAGAGATTCCAGAAGCGCATGTGAACGCAAAAAAGTAAACGTAATAGACCTTGAGTAAGGGAAAACAGTAGAACCTGCTATTGGGCATAAGCAAGATGTTATGTAATAATTATTAGGAAAAAGAGTGCTAATATCAACTGTTACACTCACCTCATTTACACCTTTGGGAAATGTTACTGTTTTATTTATAGTACCAATAACACTTACGGGGTTGATAGCACCAGAATAACCTGTAAAATTAAAGTTTTGTTTTTGTGCATGAACACCAGTAACAAAAATCACTAAAAACAATGTGAATAATAATTTTTTCATATACTTAAAATTTAAAGTTAATATTACATATATATATATTATACACATATATTAAAGTTAAAATAAATCAATATTGTATAATTAAAGCATATTATATCTAGCATAATATTCATTTATAAATAAGATTACCACCTATTTATCTATCTTTATAAGTCTCAATATAATTAATTTTAAAATAAAATAGCATTAAAATAGTTGTAATCATTTATAAACACCTAATACATAAAAGCTAATATTCGGAAAGAACATAATTTATAATAATAACACAAAACTTCAGATGAAAATTATAGGGAATTGTTCTAAGTTTATCAACTAAAACTTATATTCAATAAAAAGTTTACTCATATCCCATTCAATAAATTAATGGATCATCAACTAGATTTTTTGCAATTTAGTTAAAAAGACATGTTATTACAATTCCTTAAAATATTATTAATAGAAGTCACTACTTTCCGATTAAGAAAAAGATAACATCTCTGCAACCTCTTATTCATAAGACTTATAAGCATTTTTATTTTCGATTTAAAATTAACACTTTGCGAACCAGAACAAATCCATTCGCAAGCTATAAATGCAGAAAAAAGTATTTGTACAATTTATGTCATTTATAACATAAACGAGCTAAAGAAATGTATTGATAGATATCAATATTACCGAGTCAGAAACTTCGCTTGCCGTGAACGCTTCAAAGTAATGAGCTTTACTCAACTCGCTGACAAGAAAAATCGTTGTGACATAGAATCATGCCTTATTGCTTTTTCATCTAAACTCATTGCTGTCCCATTAAAATCTAAAATTGCTCTTTGAAATATTTGAGAATTAGTTAGTTGCGGAGGATTTTCGATTAAACGGATTTGAATTTTCATCTTTGCAGTCTTAAATAGGATTGTAAATGAATAGAGAT
>Ga0183099_1000351_pt1 | contig 35632 bp, 29 predicted proteins | sample Biomet1_FD_127788 | JGI IMG/M metagenome (GOLD analysis project Ga0183099, IMG submission 127788) | Microbial communities from bioreactor (seeded with anoxic lake sediment) at LBNL, California, USA - Biofuel metagenome 1 | ecosystem: Engineered > Bioreactor > Anaerobic > Unclassified ... | reverse complement strand
ATCGCCAAAGGATTCCGGCAACTGCATATCGACCCGGCAAAAGTAACCGCCGTATTACTGACGCATACCGATCGGGATCATGTAGCTGCGCTCAATCTGTTCAAAAATGCGGAATTACGTTTTGCAAAAGAGGAGGAGCAGATGATTAACGGAAAAACGGCCCGGGCAATGGGCATGCACAACAGCATCGGATCGTTGCGCCACACCCTGATAGACGACGGAGAGACATTTACGATAGGCACCACCAGCATCAGAGGCATCCTCACACCCGGACATACACCCGGCTCCATGTGTTATCTGGTCAATCACCGGTGGCTATTTACCGGAGATGCATTAGACATCCATCACGACAACATCGTGCCTTTCAACGACTTTTTCAACATGAACACAAAGCAAGCCACCGCGTCAATAGCCAACATTACCTTGTTACATCGGGTAGAACTGATTCTGACAGGTCATTACGGTTGCAGCAATCTGTTCGACGAAATGGCAGTGGCGTGGAACAAAAAACAGGCGAAAACCGCCCGGTCAGTTGACCGGAGATAGGAATGCATCTTCGATATGGTCGATGCGGTAGCCGTTGCGGGTAGGAATAGCCGAAATCACATCGAAACGGGTGGGCATATCGATATCGAACTGCCGGATATAGGCATCAGTTGCCAACACAATGCGCCGAATCTTCGCCGGAGTAATGGCATCCTCGGGATGTTCGAAGGTCTCTGTCGAGCGCGATTTGACCTCAACAACCACCAACCATCCCTCCTTTTCAGCCACAATGTCCAACTCGAATTTCTCGAAAAACCAGTTACGACGGCGAATGATATAGCCGTTTTTCTCCAGATACTTGGCCGCAGCCTCTTCTCCTTCTTTCCCAAGTTCGTTGTGTCGTGCCATAGTTTCTTAGTAAGCAGTATACAGTCAACAGTACTCAGCAGATAGTTGTTTATCCGTTCAATACCGGTGTAAAAAGCGGTCGTAAATCTTCGTAAGGGTGTACCAGACAGGTCTGAAAACCCATACCCGACGCCATTTCGATGTTCATCTCTCCATCATCCAAAAAGAGGCACTCTGCCGGAAGAAAGCCGGAATCTTTCAAAACATAGTCGAAAATGGCCGGCTCGGGCTTTGCCAAATGAACCTCATACGAAAAATAGCATTTATCAAAATAATCGTTCCGCGAGTATCCATTCGTATCGAAACTACGGCTCATACCGTCATTGACATGAATTACATTGGTATTACTCAGCATGAAAACCTTAAACTGTTTACGCAAGGCCAGCAACAGTTGCTTCTTCTCCCCGGGCACCTCGAGCAAAAAAGAGTTCCAGGCAGCGCGAATCTGTTCATCGGTAACGGGGTACCTGGAATACCTGCGTACTTCGGCATAAAACTCCTGCTCGGTTGCAAGGCCTTTCTCAAACCGCAGAAAAATACCCGCCTGACGATAGTTGCTCACCATTTCCGAAAAATCGCATCCGGTGATGTTATGCAGGTTTTCAAGACAACGTTGTTTATCCAGATTTATAAGTACTCCGCCAAAATCAAAAAAGAGCGCTTTGACGGTTGAAAAGTCAATCATTCCTTAAAATTTTTACCATTAGCTATTGCGGAAATCCTCGAAAAAGAATATCTTTGCATCCGCTTTGCAAAAGTAATAAAACTTTTGCAATCCCGGGCCTATAGCTCAGTTGGTTAGTAGCACCTGACTCATAATCAGGGGGTCACTGGTTCAAGCCCAGTTGGGCCCACCCCTTAATATCAAGCGCTTACAGAGATTCTCTGCAAGCGCTTTTTTATGCCATTGCACCAAAATTGCACTTAGCCCGTGCAACCCTATGAAAAGGAATAAAATCGGAACTTCTCCAAAAGTTGGTCAGTAGCACCTGACTCCCCCGATAGCTATCGAGACAGGGGGCACAGGTTCAAACTCTGTTTGAGTCCACCCTCATTTCCAAGCCATTCTGCAATGAGTGGTTTTTTTATTTATCTTTGTTGAAACTATTTTGAATCGCTGGAATTTATTTATTCAAATATTGCCAGCAACATAAGAATCTCGCAACCACAAAGGATTTACGATGAAAGTTGTTGGTTAGTTCTAATTCAAAAGCTTATGTGCGGATGCTATATTATTTTTAGTAAATATCTGAACAGATTTTACATCGGAGCCACTCAGGAAAATATCAATACAAGGATAGAGCACCATAATCAGGCGACGTACGGAAAGAACCGGTTTACGGCATCGACTAATGACTGGCAACTATTTCTCTTTATTCCGGCCAATGACTACCCGCATGCCATTCGGATGGAACGAAAAATCAAAGCCATGAAATCTTCCGCATACATTCGTAATTTAAATAAATATACGGAACTTCTCCAAAAGTTGGCCTGTAGCACCCGACTCCCCCGATAGCTATCGGGACAGGGGGTCACTGGTTCAAGCCCAGTTGGGTCCACCCTCATTATCAAGCCATTCAGCAATGAATGGCTTTTTATTTTCCTTTATCCTAAAGATCGAATTCCCCGAACAGGGACAACTCACATGCTTATTCAAACGAACTCTCTCTTCAACTGTTCTACCCAATTTCGTATTCGTTCATCGGTTTTGTCCGACTGGTTATCCACATCAAGGGCCAATCCCAAGAAATTGTTATCTCTGATTGCCCGCGATTGCTGAAAGTGGTAGCCTTCAGACGAGGTCTGCCCAATCAATTCGGCACCTTTCGCCTCAACCACTTTTGCCAATAATCCGATGGCATCAACAAAATTGTCGGGATAATTTTGCTGATCCCCCAAACCAAAAATGGCCACTTTTTTCTTGAGCAGATTCAATGTGTTCAATTCCGGAACAATCTCGTCCCAATGCGCGGGCAATTCACCATCAAACCAGGTGGAAACGCCCATAATTAAATTATCATATGCCTCAAAATCGACACCTCGTGCAGTCTCGACGGGGATTAAATCAACTTGTGAATCGCCAAACGCCTCCTGTATCTTTGCAATAACAGCAGCAGTTGCAATACCTGCTCCATAAAACAAGCCTATCTTTTTCATACTATAATAATTTTTTCATTTACGGTTTAATATTCCAGCAACTCTTTTGCCGCCTTATAAATGCGTTCCTCATTTGGAAGAATCGCCTGCTCAAGAACCGGATGAAAGCCAACCGGCGTAAATGTAGAACCGACCCGTTGGATGGGTGCATCCAGATAACGAAACATCTCGGTACCTATCATCGCTGCAAGCTCAGCTCCGAAGCCGGAAAACACCTTGTCTTCGTGTACGACAAGCACCTTGCCTGTTTTTTTTACCGATTCAAATAAAGTCTCTTTATCAAGGGGGATGAGCGAACGGATATCAATCACTTCCACATTGCCTCTATTTTCGTTAGAAAGACGCTCTGCTACTTTCAGGCAAAGATGTGTCGTATTTCCGTATGTAATCAGAGTTGCGTCACCGCCCGTTTTGCGAATTCGTGCTTTACCAAAGGGAACCTCAAAATCGTCAGGAACGACGGTAGCAGCGTCCACCGCATTATACAATGCCTTGGGTTCTAAGAATAAGGTAAAACCCTTGGAACGTATTGATGTACGCAACAAACCGGCAGCATCGTCGGCAAACGAAGGATAGACAATACGAGCGCCTGGAAGGGTTGATAAAGCCCCTTCAATATTCTGGGAATGATACAATCCGCCACCGATATATCCGCCGGAGGCAAGGCGCAACGTGATATTCGGCGTAAATTGCCCGTTGCTTCGCCAATATTCATGTGTACATTCGACATATTGCTCCACTGCCGGCCAGAAATAGTCTGCAAATTCGGCGCCCTCTATTACAACATGAATTTTGGGGTCGAAGCGACACATTCCATTTGCAGTTCCCACAATGTAGTCTTCTGCAATAGGTGCATTGAATACGCGTTTATGGCCAAACTCCTGCTGCAATCCCTTTGTCACATTAAACACGCCCCCCTTATCCTTGTTGGCCACATCCTGCCCCCAAAGAAAAGTATCGGGATTATGCCGGAATTCGCTTTTTAATGTTTCGTTTATAGCTGTTACCAAATTCTTTTTTTCTCCACCCTCGTTGTGTGTGCCATCCGTATATTTCGCAGGCAAATAGGGTTCGGGCAATACAAAATTCAATACAGCATCCGGATCGGGATCGGGAGCCTTGATGGCGTTGCGATTGGCAACACTGAGATCTTTCTTTACTCCGGCTTCCATTTCCAATAGCTCTTCTTCGGTAAAACGATTATAACGCAGTAACATACGACGAAATTTAGGAAGCGGATCGGCGGCTTTAACGTACGATAACTCATATTCATCTCTGTACAAAGCATGATTGTCCGAATTGGAATGAGAGCCGATACGCACGCAATTGGCATGCACAATCACCGGAGAACCCGTTTCGATGGCATGTGCGCGTGCTTCGGTCATGGCGTTCATCGAATCGAATACGTCCTTACCGTTGCAATAAATAATTTTCAGGTTTTTGAAACCTGAAAAATTTTCGGCTACTTTGCGATTGGCCGTTTGGTCTTTTTTAGGAACTGATATCCCGTAACCATTATCCTGAATAACAAAAATCACAGGAAGTTTCTCGGTACTCGCACCATTAATAGCCTCGTAAACATATCCTTCAGATACTGTGGCTTCGCCAATCGATGCAATCGCCACCCCGGTATGTTTATAATATACCATCGCCCGAGCGACACCTACGGCATGCATAGTTTGCGTGCCTACCGCAGAAGATATATTTTCGATATGCCACTCTTTTTTAGCAAAATGATCGGACATATGCCTGCCGCCACTCGTAAGATCGGTCGCTTTGGAAATACCGTTCAGGATGATTTCTTCCGCGCTCATTCCGGCGGACAGCGCAGTCAGCATATCGCGATAATAGGGGAATAAAAAATCTTCTCCTCGGACAAATACCTGGCCAATAGCCAACTGAATTCCATCATGTCCCGCATAAGGAGCATGAAACGACCAACCAAGCGATTGAAGCTGATACATCGGAGCCTTTTCATCGATGGCCCGTCCCAAGGTCAGCAAATAATACCATTTTTGGAGGGTCTCTTTATCTGTATTGTATATATCGAATGTTTTCATTTGTATATAATTTGTTTTTTAATGATCAGATGAAATGGGCACCCGTGCTTTGATTCATTACCATTGGTGATGAAGAAGGACAGGCGTTTCATCCGCGAATAGGTTGTTCTCTGTAGCCGGATGAAACTTACATGACAAGCTCAGCAGATGCTACCTGTTTTTCAGAAACAAGCCCGTTTCATAAGACTTTATTTTGAGTCCCAATTTTCCAGATATTCGGCAATATGGAGTAAAAACCTGCCACCCAAAGCGCCGTTCACAATCCGGTGATCGTACGAAAGCGACAAAATCATTTTGTGTCGTATGGCTATCACGTCGCCGTCGGCAGTTTCGAGCACAGCCGGTTTTTTCACAATATAGCCTACGCCAAGAATCGCTACCTGCGGCTGATTAATGATTGGGGTTCCTGCAATATTCTTGAATGTTCCGAAATTGGTAATGGTAAAGGTTCCGCCCTGAATATCATCGATTTTCAGCTTGTTTGCACGGGCATTCGCGGCCAGAGAATCCATTGTATGAGCCAGGCCGCTGATACTCAATTTATCGGCATCGTGCACAACGGGAACCACCAGATTACCATCGTCGAGGGCCACTGCAATCCCAATATTAATACGTTTCTTCAGAATCATACGATAGCCATCCACCGAAGCGTTGACTTGCGGATATGCTATCAGCGCTTTCGTTGCAGCCTCTACTATCGCAGGCATATAGGTCAGACTAATTCCTTCGTGTTGCAGGAATGAATCCTTGTTGCGTTTGCGCCATTCCACCAGCTTGGTAACATCCACCTCCACAAACGTCGTAACATGTGGCGAGGTCTTTTTTGATAGTACCATATGGTCGGCAATGATGCGCCGTACTGCATCCATCTCCACAATTTGGTCTTCGTTGCTACTTACAACCGGTGGTTGCACCCTGTCTTCCACAACAGGCTCAGTTTTTTTCGCTACTGTTACAGAAGGAGCAGTCACTCCATTTTTCTTTTGTATAATATAGCGCTGAATATCTTTTTTGCTCAAACGTCCCAAATAACCGCTACCCTGAATTTTGTCCAATTCAGCCATTGGGATATTCGCTTCGTTTGCCAGTTTCAGGACAACGGGCGAATACCATTTCTCTTCTTTCACTTCGGCAGACGAGGTTTCAATAGCATCCGGTGGCGTATCATGTGAGACTTCCGGTTCTTCCGCATTTTCCCCTTCTATCTGCATGATCACAACAACCGTACCGACAGAAACCGTATCTCCCTCTTTGAACAGAATTTCCAATACGGTTCCCTCCACAGGAGAGGGTATTTCGGCATTTACTTTAGCGGTAGTAACTTCAAACAGAATATCGTCTTCTTTAACGGCATCACCCACTTTGACAGACCATGCCACGATCGTTCCTTCTGTAATGCTTTCGCCCAGTTTGGGCATTTTAATATCGAATGTTGTCATTGTCGTTCATTTTTAATCGCTCAATTTCTATAATATCTTGCTTGTTCAACAGGTAGTTTTCCCCTGAAAAATAATTCGTGATTTTTTGTTTGAATTCATCTATCCGCATCGGAACCGATAGATGTTCACAAATATTGGTGACAGGGCTTTTTACCGATCTCACATATATTCTCGGATCAGCAACCGGACTATCCAATACTTTTTCAAGTACCAATAGATCGGTCGAAAACAGTAACGAGGCATGAAACAGCGTTCTGTCTTTATAAATATACTGGGCACTTCCCGATATTTTCAATCCATTTACAGTCAATCCCAAACGTTTGTCGGGTTGTGCCTGTATGCCTATGGTTGCCAGAAAGCCGATAATCATTTGGAGGTATTTATTGAAGTCGCGTTTCCTGCTATTTTCGATAAATGTCAGATTAACATTTCCCAAATCATGATACACAGCCCCTCCTCCCGAAATTCTTCGTCCGATTTTTATCCGATGCTTATTTGCAAAATCCATATTTACCTCTGTCCGCACATCCTGATGTTTCCCTATAATGACAGACGGTTCGTTTTGCCACATCATAAAAACATCTTCAGCGCTGCATTGTAACAGATATTTTTCTGTCGCAATATTAAAATAAGGATCTGTATAAATGCTGTTTATACATGTCATAAAAAAGTAATTTGACTATAAAAACAGACTTTCGTGTATAATTTCGCCAACCGTAGGATGCGGAAAAACGATTTGTTTAAATTCGTCTACGGTAAATTTTCGTTCAATGGCAATACCAGCCACTACGATAAGCTCTGATGCGGGATTTCCCATAATATGGCAGCCGATGATCTGTTCCTGCTCATTTACAATCAACTTACAAAGCCCGCTGCCCAATTCATTTTCAGCAACAAACCTGCCGGAATAGGCCATCGGCAATTTCAATACGCTGTATCTTACATTTGCCGCCATCAGTTCTTCTTCGGTTTTGCCCACTCCTGCTATTTCCGGATTGGTATAAACCACAGCGGGAATGGTATCGTACGACATGCGATCTTTGATCCCTACAATATGATTAATGGCAACATCGGCTTCCCGCATAGCAGTGTGGGCCAACATGGAAAATCCGGTAATGTCTCCACAGGCGTATACATGGGGATTCGATGTCTGCATATATTCATTTACACTCACGCCATTGAGCCTCAATTCGATATTCAATTTTTCCAGACCAGGCATGTTCAGTACGGCTTTCCGTCCAACGCAAACCAATATTTTGTCCGCTTCAAGCGTGCTTGTCTTTCCCTGTTGTTCAATTGTAATGCTATTCTTTTTTACCTCCGTCACTTTTGTGTCGAGATAAAAAGAGATACCTTTCTTTGTGTATTCTGTCCGGAGCATGGCAGAGGTCTCCTTGTCCATTGCGCCCAATATTTCGGGCATCATCTCAATCACATGCACCTGTACTCCCATGCTATTGAAAAAAGAGGCAAATTCCATCCCGATTACCCCGCCGCCTATAATGGCAAGCGATTGAGGAGTAGTTGTATTGTCCAGGGCTTCTTTCGATGTCCAGTAATCGACCGTTGAAAGCCCTTTGACAGGTGGTATGACAACATCGGAACCGTTACAAAGTAAAAGATAGCGTACATCGTATCGTTCGTTATTGCAAGCGATGCTGATCATCTCTTTCCCGTTTTCGATAGAAGCTTCACCTTCGATGATTGAAACGCCGGCGGCAATCAGTTTCATTCTGACTCCGGCCGTCAGTTTCTTCACCACCTTGTTTTTACGACCAATGATTTTATCCAGCGCAAACGAAGGTGTGCCCTCAATATTAATGCCATATTTGGAAGCACCTTTGGCATTATCCGATAGTTTAGCGGAATAGAGTAAGGTTTTGGAAGGAATACAGCCTTCATTCAGGCATACTCCCCCAATGGCTTTCTTCTCAAAAAGAACTGTTTTCAGTCCATTTGTAGCCGCCCTTTCGGCAGCATTGTAACCGGCAGGTCCCCCGCCTATAATTGCTATATCGTATTCCATAATTGCATTCATTTTTTTAAGTAGAATCACAAATATAAACAGGATTATAGCGATTGATAGACACGGGTTATGCTTTTACAGACTATTACGACTTAGGCTGTCAAAAAAACATTTACTTCGCTGAAGGGAACAAAATGAAGGGAATTAAAAAAACAATGAAAATAGTTTTAAAGCAGCTCATAAGCAGAAGGAGGGGGCACAGGCTCAGGTAGAATTAGGCAAGAATTTAAAAATAAAGCGCTTACAGAAACAACCTGTAAACGCTTTATTATAATGAAGCACCGAAATTGTACTCAGCCCCGCTCGGTCCCCCAACACAACATCGCATCAATTCTTTTTCTTATAGCTCAGCACCGCCCAACCATTAAAGACTACAGCAAAACCGATCAGCGCACCTAATTGAGGCAACATATCGGCAATTCCGCTCCCTTTGAGGTAGACTAACCGCATCACCTGCATCAGGTAACGCAGCGGATTGGCCAAGGTAAGGTCTTGTGCCCACTCCGGCATACTGTTGATGGGGGTAAAGAGTCCACTCAACATAATAAGTACCATAATAAAGAAATACATTACAAACATGGCCTGTTGAATGGTATCGGAGTAGTTGGAGATAACCAGTCCGAAACCAGAAATAGCCAACACATAAATGAGCACAAAGAGATAAATCGGACTCAGATGTCCGGCCGGAATTAAGCCATAGACCAACCAGGCAATGCCGAAGCTGAGGGTAATAACGATGATGCCAATAATCCAGAAAGGCAACAATTTGGCCAAAATAAAAGTAAACTTGGGTACGGGAGTCACGTTAATCTGCTCCATGGTACCGGCCTCTTTCTCGCCCACAATATTGAGTGCCGGTAAAAATCCGCACAGCATGGTCAACACCATCACCATCAGCGCAGGCACCATAAACACTTTATAGTTAAGATTGGGATTAAACCGATAGGAAGGCACAATATCGATGGTGGGCACAACCGATGCCCGGCTTACCTGTCCCATTTCTTGCCGTAGATCGGAAGCAAAACCGTTGATGATATTGGCAAGATAAGCAGTACTCAGACCACCTTTGGTACCGTTCACCGTATTGGCGGCAATCATCAGTTTGACATTCCCTTCGCGTTCCAGTTCTTTCTCAAAATTCCGGGGAATTTCAACTACTACATCGGCTTTGTTCTTCTCCACACTTTGGAGCGCACGGTCGTATCCCGGAGATACATCGGTGAGTTGAAAATAGCCAGAAGAGACTATCTTTTGTGTCAGTCGACGTGAGTAACTGCTATGATCGTGATCCACCACGCTGAGATTTATATTACTGATCTCGAAGTTAGCTGCCCATGGAAAAATCAGCAACTGCATGATCGGAAACATGATAATCATTCGGGGAATGAACTTGTTTCGCAATAGCTGTTTGAACTCTTTTTCAAGTAAGAATCGTATCATAATTAAAAATGAAAAATTAATAATGAATAGTTACTTTGATTGCGCCGATGTAATAAACTCGCGCAGCTCGGGATTCAAAAATTTACACGCCTTAGTCACTCGCAACGCAAAGGCATACGACTTATCACGGATAATATTCTCGTTCTTCATTGTTAATTATTCCAGTCTGATTTTGAATTTCTTCATACTGACGGTGATAAGCAGCACGACCATCACGCATAATATAGCCACCTCTTTAGCTACCGCCACAATACCCACACCTTTTATCATCAAACCCTTCACTGCCAAAATATACCAGCGGGCAGGAACGATATTGGATACCCATTGCAGCACCGTTGGCATGTTCTCTATCGGGTAGATCATCCCCGAAAGGAGAATCACCGGCAGCATCATGGCCAATACAGACACCAGCATGGCTGCCATTTGGGAGTTTACCAGCGTAGACACCAGCAATCCGATAGACAAAGAGACGAAAATAAAGAGCAACGAAACGACAAACAACCAGAAAAGGCTGCCTGCTAACGGCACATTGAGCACGAATATGGACAGAAGCAATACCGTAATGAGATTGACAGTGGAAAGCGCGAGATAGGGAACCGCTTTGGCCAGAATAATGTAGATCGGCTTCATGGGCGACACCAGCAGTATCTCCATCGTTCCCAACTCTTTTTCGCGCACAATGGCAATAGAGGTCATCATGGCACAGATCAACATCAGAATCATGCCCAATACGCCCGGTACAAAGTTGTAAGCCGCCTTCATCTGCGGATTATACAGCAACTTCACTTCGGGCTGTATCTGGTACGGAATCTTGTTTTGCGCCATCAACTCCTGCTGATAACCTCCAATAATTGAGGAGGCATATTGCACTAATTGAGTTGCCGTGTTCGGATCGGTGGCATCGGCAAGTAGTTGTAACTGCGCCTTGCCGGTATGCAGCAAATTTTCGTTGAAACGTTCACCAAATACCACTGCCATACCGATGTTTCCATCCTGAAAAGACTGTTTCAGTTCTTGCTGATTATTCACATAACGCACAACGGTAAAGTACTGGCTCGCATCGAGCTGGCGGGCGATGCGTTGAGTAGCATCATCTTTCGACGGGTCGAAAATCACGATTTTTGCATTCTTCACCTCGTTGGTAATAGCAAAACCGAACAAAATCAACTGCACGACCGGCATCCCAAGCAAAATCAGCATCGTCCGTTTATCGCGAAAAATATGGTAAAACTCTTTTTGTACGAAGACCAGAAAGACGCTACGGTTAATTAATAATGAACAATTAAGAATTAACAATCGGAATGGGCGAGCTATGTCATTCAATATTTTCATTGCAAGGCTTCTTTGTGTTGGTTCTTCTTAGAAGAATTAATGATACTTGTGAGTAATTTGATAAGTTCAATACAATCCGGTTCGATCGAGCAAAAACTTCTTTCGTCAATGTATCCGCTATCTTTAAGCAGCATTAACCAGTACAAAGTTTCATTTGCTTCTTTGAGTGCGATACTTAATTTGTGAACGAAATCGGGTACCGATTGACCGTATTCTGCTTCACGAATTAGGGCTCCGATGGCAGTTCCGCTTCGTAACATCTGTTTCGATAAAACAAACTCACGTTGCTCCGAGCTTAAGAACCGATAGGCTTTAATAATTCTCAAAGCAAAAGCGTACGACTTATCCCTAACGATATTTTCCGTTTTCATTATTAATTATTAATTGTTCATTATTAATTATTAATTAATTATCACCCCTTTTCGCATTGCGTGCCAGTTGATGAAACACACTATCCATCGAATCGGTACCAAAATGCGATTTCAGGTTTTTCGGCGTATCGAGCGCTTTGATCTGGCCATCCACCATGATAGAGACACGGTTGCAATATTCAGCCTCATCCATATAGTGCGTGGTCACAAATACCGTGATTCCTTGGGCAGTCGCTTCGTAAATCAACTCCCAGAATTGACGGCGCGTCACCGGATCGACACCACCCGTAGGTTCATCCAGAAAAACCACTTTGGGGTGGTGAAAAATAGAGACCGAGAAGGCCAATTTTTGCTTCCATCCCAACGGCAGCTCCTTTACCAATGTATTTCGTTCCGACGCAAAATTGAGCCGTTGCAACAATTCGTCGGTTTTCTGTGCTATTTCGCGATCGCGCATACCGTAGATACCGGCAAACAGACGAATATTCTCCCACACTTTCAGATCGTTGTAGAGCGAGAATTTCTGGCTCATATAGCCAATACTGGCTTTTACCTGTTCCACATCTTTGTCGATATCGAAACCTGCCACGCGGCCATGTCCTTCGGTCGGTTTACTAAGGCCGCACAACATACGCATTGCTGTGGTTTTTCCGGCTCCATTGGCTCCCAAAAAGCCAAATATCTCACCCTGTCGCACATCGAAAGTAATATGATCGACCGCAGTAAAATCGCCAAAACGTTTTACCAGATTCTGCACTTCAATAACTTTTGTATCTTGTTGTACCATACGTATCCTTATCTTAGCATCGCCATAAAGCAATCCTCAATAGTTGCCTTTGCTGCCCGAATAATAATTTCTTCATGCCCTCTTTCCGAAAGATATGTCTTTAAATTGTCCATCGTCAGTTGTCCATTGTCCATTGTTATATGGTGTGTATCACCAAAGGCAAAACAACTTTCAACAACCGGATTTGCGCGAAGATCGTGCAACAACCGGTGCATATCCTTCCCCTGTACCGTCCACAAAGTCTTTGCAAACTGTTCCGTAATATGCGACGGCGTATCGATTTTCAGTATCTCTCCGTTATTTATCAATGCGATGCGGTCGCACAGACTGGCTTCATCCATATAGGGAGTCGACACCAACATGGTAATTCCTTCCCGTTTCAACTTCTTGAGCATCTCCCAGAACTCTTTTCGCGAAACCGGATCGACACCCGTAGTAGGTTCGTCGAGAAAAAGAACGGACGGGCGGTGAATCAACGCGCAACTAAGCGCCAGTTTTTGCTTCATTCCACCCGAAAGAGCTCCGGCTCGCCGCGTTTTGAAGGGTTCTATCTGTTGATAAATATCTTTTATCAAATCGTAGTTTTCTTCGATGGTGGTGTTGAAAACAGAAGCAAAAAAGTTAAGATTCTCCTCCACCGTCAAATCCTGATACAAAGAGAATCGCCCCGGCATATACCCCACCCGCTTGCGAATTGCCTTAAACTCTTTCACCACATCAAATCCGTCAACCATAGCCGAACCGCTTGCGGGCAGCAACAATGTGGTAAGAATGCGAAACAGTGTGGTTTTTCCAGCACCGTCGGGTCCGATAATGCCGAATAACTCGCCCGGAGCAACGTCGAAGGAGACATCCCGCAACGCCTGGGTTTGCCCGTACGATTTATTCAACAACTGACAATGAACAATACTCATGGTTATTTCAGTTTCACTTCACCGTACATACCGATCTTAATCAATCCGTCATTCTTTACGGCGATCATCACAGCATACACCAGATTGGCGCGTTCATCTTTGGTCTGTATGGTTTTCGGGGTAAACTCGGCTTTATCAGAAATCCATTCGATCTTGCCCGAATACTCTTTCGAATCGTTGTCGTCCTTATCGATATAGACTTTCACGGCTTGTCCCAGTTTGACCTGCGACAACTGTGCATTGGTAATGTAGGCGCGTAATTTCATATGTTGGGTGTCGGCAATTTTATACAACGATTTCCCCTGTGCAGTCACCTCATTCGGCTCCACATATTTTGTCAACACTGTACCGCTCAACGGATTCACAATTCTGCATTTGGCAAGCTGGTCGTTCAATTGATCAACTTGGGCTTTGAATGCCGATGCGTCTTCTATCAATCCACGATCGGAGGTTGATAGCGACGACTGCTGAGCTACCAGCTGCCGTTCCAACAATGCCAAACCGGAGTTAATGTCGTCCAGCTGCTTTTGGTTGGCCGCTCCCGCCTTTACCAGATTTTCAAAACGCCGTTTTTCCGTTTTCTGTGTTGCAATTTGCTGTTGAAGCGAGGCTATCTGTTTGCCGATTTCGGGGCGGCGGCTTTCAACGGCTTTCGTGTTGGCCAACAACTGTTTCTTCCGAAGATAGAGCTGCATACTATCGATAACCCCTACCGTTTGTCCGGCTTCAAGCACAGTGCCTTCTTCCGCGGTAAAGGTGAGAATTTTACCGGCAGCTTCGGCCGACACAATTATCTCGGTCGCCTCGAACGTACCCGACGCATCGGATTCGTTTTTAGATCCACCGCACGACATGAGTGAAAGTACCAACGGCAACATAGCCGCAAAAATGAAGTGTAACTTATTCGTATTCATATCTTTTATTTTTGCATTATTTTTTCTGATTAAAAAAACGGATTAATTATTGACAGTTTCTTTCAGGTTGTAGATTGCCTGCAACAACTGTATCTCATGTATGGCTTTGTCCTGCATCGCCTGGCTCTCGGCATTGATATCACGAATCAGATCGCTCACCGGCAGGGTTCCGTTCTGCGCCTTTGCCTGCGATGCTTTTTTGATGTTGGTTCTCAATCGGATAATCTCATCGTCGTCGGCTATCACAGCTCCGATTTTTGCAATTTCGTTTTTCTCTTGCAATGTCTTCAGTTGGCTGTTGAACAGGAATGTTTCGCGTTGGACATCTACTCCTTTTTTTCCAAGTTCTATCTTGCGCAGATTGTTCTTCTGGGTATAGAATCCTCCAAAACTCCACGACAAACGAACGCCTCCTATGTAAAACGGAGAAAACTCGTTGTTCAGCATATTCAGACCCGGACGCCCGACACCACCCTGCACAAACAGGTTTATCTTCGGCATATTTCCCGATTTAATGGAACTGATTTGCGAATCGTAGAGCAAATTCTGCGCCGCAAACAGTTTCAATTCCGGTCTATTATTTGTCTCTGCCACCATGCTTTTCTCCGGTTTAATTAGCGTATTGGGTTTTGCTATCGGTTCGCCGATAAAAGCGGCCAGCATGTCGCAGAAAGATTTTTGAGCCGCTGTAAGTTCGGCTCTGCGTTGTTTTGCCTTCAACTGCTCCACGCGAACGGCATCGAGATCAGCCTGATTGCCAATGCCATTTTGCAGGCAAGCCGAAATTTTTTCGTAGTTGACGCTCAACTCTTTTTGCAGCAAATCATTCTGCACCAGCTGTTCATTCAGCGACAAAACACCAAAAAATAGCTGATTAATCCGGTCAGTCAACACGTACAGATCTACCTCATTTTTCTGTATTTCTATAGCAGACGAAGCCTTCGTAACCGATTTTTGGGACTTAATAACGCCGCCATCCCAAACTACCTGATTCACATCGACCGTAGCCTGGTATTGATCCTTACTCATCCCTGGAATGGTGGTTCCAGGCAATTTAATCGGTAATTTCGTCACCTCCGATTGATACGTGGCTTTGCCAGAGACAGACAATTGAGGCAAATAACCTTTGTTGGCATTCGAAAGCGAATACTCTTCTGTTTGTTGAATCAGATCGTGTTGCCTTATGAGCGGATAGTTGGCTTTGGCTTTTACCTGACACCCGTCCAAAGTAAGCTGTGCCACGATCGGTTGTATTGCACAGATTGTTAATCCGACAATAAAAAAAACTTTTCTCTTCATACGCTTTTACTAAGATAATTATTTAGGGTCTAAGACTGGCAAGAATGACACGTACATGCTCCTGCTTGCGGTGTTCGATCACCATTTCATATTGAGCATCCGACAGTTGAGAGATGCTTTTAAAGATATTTCCGGCCATAAAAAGCATTGCATTCAACGACACCACATTCATTATTATATCCAAAGTAGTAGTCTCCCTAATGCGGCCCGCTTTAATTTCTTTCTGCAATTCTTCTTCAAACTGACTCAATATTGAACCAGAATCTGCCATGTGTTTTTTTCTGAATGCTTCGATGCGGGCCGGATTGGTAGTAAATTCGTTCATCACCAAAAAAGGAAGACGGGGATTGGCTCGTACCATCTCAAAATGCGATTCAATCTTAATTTTCAATCGTTCTTCAAACGACAAACCGGGAGCCTCCCGTGCCTGAAAGTCCGCAACTACCAGTTTTATCTTGCGTTCAAAAATAGACTGAAACAAATTTTCCTTGGTTCTGAAATAGTAGTGTACCAATGCCTGATTACACCCCGCTTTTTTAGCTATTTCCGTCGTGGAGGTCATCGCAAAACCCTTCTCCAGAAAGAGCTGTTCTGCTGTTTCCAATATTTTTTGTTCTAAACCGACTTCATGTTCTTTTACCATAATAGCTATATTTTATTCTACCAAACGGTTTAATAGTTTCATTTAATAGATCTATTAAACAGCTGCAAAGTTATATGAGTTTTGCATACAAAACAAGCCATTCATTAAATATTAACTTAATTTAAATACGTATCTACAAGAAAACATACCTAACACCACAAAAAAATACCCCCGGCATAAGTCATTGGACAAACACCAGGGGTATATTTTCATTTGAAATGAGTAAACGACACGTTGAGCTTAGGCGGCCCGGTCGATGCCGTGTCTTTATTCAAACAGAGAAAGATCGTTCCATCATCGAAAGAGTGCAAAACCTTCAGTTTCTTCATTCGTTTAATGTCTTTAAGCGAGAGAATTTCGGGATTCGGGTCTGAATAAAACCAAATCAAAACGATGGGCGATTCATCGGCAAACATCTTCACATCCCCTTTATATGCCCTTTCGGGGACTGCATCTACCGCATAATTGGTATAAAAATAGATTGCCTGACTATGATTAGAGTAGACCATAGAATCGGGGTCGAAATAGACTCTATTACGCTGAACAAACCGGATCGTAGGCGACTGCCGCCAACTATCTTCCGTATAACCCGGAATTCCAGATTCTTGCATAAACGAATAATTATCGGCATTGACGGCATAATAATTAGCGCATATACCGACGGAAATCGCCATAAATATAATACCGACACCCCATTTATGGCGCCTTCTGCGAAGTGCCCGGATCCATGCCGGAACTTTATGCGTTACACCCCATAGAAAAGGAAGGAAAGCTGCAGAAAGTAAGCGGTTATTGATCTGCTCATAGCGCGAAATGGTTGACGAAAGAATGATAAAACTTACGTAAACAATAAAAAATGCGATGATAATATTCTCGTACGAATGGTAATCCTGCTTCTTTTTCAAATTCTTGAGAAATAGCCAGACAAACAAAACAAGAATCAACAGACCGACAACCACAAAAAAATAGTGACTACTGCCCCAAAGCGAGGTCCAATCGGACAATACACTGCCCGAATAGGCTATATTATCGGATAAAGGCGTTATCCCTTTTTGCCTTTTACCGGTAAGCAAACCGGTAGCAACCGCGTTGTGAACCAAATTGATGGCCACCAACGAACAACCGACAACACCAAACAGAACCAGATGTTTTATTTTCTCTTTCCACTTCAACTGTTTATCTAGAAACAGCAGCACCTCCCCCGTCGCCACAAAAGTAATACCGGCATATCGGGTATCAAATGCAATTGCCGCCATGACAGCTGGCACTAAAAGAGACCGGAGTGAATAATTGCGATAATATCGATGCAGTGAAAAGAAAAACGACAAAGACAAGATTACAAACAGAGTCTCAGACCAGAGCATGGAATAAATTTCTATCAGAGCGGGACTTGTTGTTATGGCAATCAGCATGATGATCTTATACCATCGAGAACGACGAATAAATCGTTCCATGATCACCCCACTCAGAAAAATAGCCACCGAAAACATCAGACCATTCAACACAGGAGCACAGACGATCACGTCAAGCCTGGTGATAAACATAACCAACGATAAAAAGAGCGGATAAAATGCCGGAAAATCAGCTAAGGGATACCCACCATAACTCACCAATCCATTACCGGCAACCAAATTCCGGGCCGTACTGGTGTAAGCAATCGAATCGGGCGAAATGCCGATTCCTCCATGCTGGGTAAAAAAGTAGATAATAAAAAAACCGGCTACAGATGCAATCAAAGAATCACCGTGTTTTTTCAACCATTGTAAAATATGTGATGAGTTCATGCGAAACAACGTTGATAGTTAAAATACTCTTCAACAGTACGTTTCTATGAAAAGAAACCACATTGAACGATATAATAATCCCATCCACAAAGGTAGCAAGAATGTATAATACTTGTGTAAAGACATGCGCAATTACATAATAAAAGACGGCTCTTTATAATAAAGAGCCGTCTTTATACTGCGACAAACAAACGATATACGTTGCTTGTACGAATGAAAAATCAGTTTGTTATTAGCCCAAAAAGCTTTTCAAAAGTTTACTTCTGGAGTTGGAACGCAATCTCCGAATGGCTTTTTCCTTAATCTGACGAACGCGTTCACGGGTCAACCCGAATTCGTCGCCAATTTCCTCTAAAGTCATTTCCGGACGTCCAATGCCGAAAAACATTTTAATAATCTCTCCTTCCCGTTCGCTCAGGGTCGAAAGAGCACGGTCAATTTCCATCGACAGCGATTCGTTGATCAATCCACGATCGGCATGAGGCGCATCTTCATTAACAAGGACATCGAGCAAGCTGTTGTCCTCACCATCCACAAAAGGAGCATCGACCGAAATATGACGACCCGACACCTTCAGTGTTTCTGCAATTTTCTCAACCGGAATTTCCAACTGATCGGCCAACTCTTCAGCCGACGGACGACGTTCGTTCTCTTGTTCAAAACGAGAAAACGCCTTGTTGATTTTGTTAAGCGAACCAACCTGGTTCAGCGGTAGGCGTACAATACGCGATTGTTCCGCTAATGCCTGAAGGATGGATTGACGAATCCACCATACGGCATAAGAAATAAATTTGAACCCACGTGTTTCATCGAATTTTTCTGCAGCTTTAATCAAGCCAAGATTTCCTTCGTTAATCAGGTCGGGCAAACTAAGCCCCTGATTTTGGTACTGTTTTGCAACTGAAACGACGAAACGCAGGTTTGCACGCGTCAGCTTTTCCAAAGCCCGGCGATCGCCTCTCCGGATACGCTGCGCTAAATCGACTTCCTCTTCAACGGTAATAAGTTCTTCGCGTCCAATTTCTTGCAGATACTTGTCCAACGAAGCACTTTCGCGATTCGTAATCGATTTGGTAATTTTTAGTTGTCTCATTGATTTTTATGTACGGAAAAATAAGCGTGCAAATTTACTCATTTTTTACCCCAAATGCAAATTTTTCTTGACGAGAGTTGTTGCAATACTCTTCAAAATAAATAAATACAAATTTGGAGCAAAATACAAGAACAATCAAATCCCAAAACGCATTCCATTAAAACGAAAAGAAGCTGAGTTGATTAACCCAGCTTCTTACGTAGTCGAAAAACAACTTATTCTTTCGACGGATCGATCGCATAATAAGCAACCTTTCCGTTCGGATAGATTCCCGTAATAAAGAGAGCTCTGTCTTGTTCATCGGCCGAATTGTTGGCACTTACGACAGATTCGATATCGCCTACTTTGCGAATATTTTTATTATTGATTTTCAATATAACAAACCCCTTTTGCAAACCGGCTTCTGCCAGCAAACTGTTTTTCTGTAGCCCAACAATTTGCACACCACCCGAGATCCGCAGTTTTTGTTTCAAGTCATCGCCCACCTCTTCGAGTGAAGCTCCAAGCGCTTCAATCCCTTTATTCTTCACAACCTTTGTGTCGCCTTGTTGATTTTTCAACGTCACACTCACCGTTTTATCTTTCCCGTCACGAACAAAGGTCACTTCAATCTTGTCTCCCGGACGATGGCGTCCTACCTGTTCCTGAAGTTCTGCCGACGATTTTATAGCAACTCCATTTACTTTTGTAAGAATATCACCCTCTTTAACGCCTGCCTCTTTTGCAGCGCTAAGGTCATTTACCTCTGCCACATATACCCCATCCAGAACTTTGATCTTCTTCTCTTTAGCCAGATCATCATCTATATCTCTAATTTGCACACCAAGAAGAGCACGTTGAACCGCCCCGTATTGCTTTAGATCGGCCACTACTTTACTCACGATACTTACCGGAACAGCAAAACCATAACCAGCATAACTTCCTGTCTGAGAAGCGATAGCTGTATTAATACCAACCAGTTCTCCTTTGGTATTTACTAATGCACCGCCACTGTTACCTGGGTTAATGGCCGCATCGGTCTGTATAAATGATTCGATACGTGTCTTAGACGCAATAATATTGATATTACGCGCTTTCGCACTAACAATACCGGCGGTCACTGTCGATGTAAGATTAAACGGATTACCGATAGCCAAAACCCATTCGCCGAGTTTCAGTTCATCGGAATTTCCAAAGACAAGAGTCGGAAGATCCTTAGCCTCTATTTTGAGAAGCGCAATGTCCGTGCTTGGATCGGAACCAATCACGGTAGCCGTAAAAGTCCGTTTGTCATTCAACACAACCTGTATATTATCTGCATCACTCACCACATGGTTGTTTGTCACAATATAACCGTCTGTAGAAATGATCACACCCGAACCAGATGCCTTTTGAGGCTCAAGTTGACGTTGCGAACCACCACCGTTTGGTCCGAAAAAGAAATTGAAAAACGGATCATCATCCATATCTCCTCCTCTAAACATAGCTCTTTGCTTGCTTTCCACTTTCACGTGAACTACAGCATTGACCGAGTTTTCAGCTGCCGCAGTAAAATCAGGAAGACCGGAAACACCTCGTGTTGGAGTGTATGCGACATTCGTGATAGGAGTTTGTATAAAGCCCCCGGCCGCAACTATCTCTTTCTTTTTGGCAGTACCATTCTGAGCATTAACAGCCAACATTCCTGCCAACAAAAACATTACACTTACTAATCTCATTTTCATAGTAATAATCGTTTTATTAAAGGATTGAACAACTCTGTTTTAACTTAAAAGCGACAGCAAATATCTGCAAAAACTCTGACATGTGTATCGGCAAATATCCTAAACATTGTTGCGATTTGCCTCATTTAACATTTGAAATTCTCCGCTTAAATGTTATTTACTACCGAAATACCGAAATGTTAAAATCAAAGAAATTTATTTGATTATGAGAGAGTTTAGGCAATCTAGAAACTGACAAAGTGACAAGATGCACTTAAGCCGACTTGATACCGGACATATTTTGGCGTACCTTTGCAGCAAAAGCAGGCCGGCTTGTCGCTTCTCCGTTTTTGCGGAAAAGAGGAAAGTCCGGGCAACGCAGAGCGCCATATTTCCTAACGGGAAGCTGTTCGTGAGGGCAGAGTAGCGTAACAGAAAATAACCGTCACGGCTTGTCCGTGATAAGGGTGAAAAGGTGGGGTAAGAGCCCACCGGCGTCGATGGCAACATCGGCGGCCGTACGCCTTATGGGTTGTAAGGCCATGTAAACCGACGTTTGAGGGTTGCTCGCCCGAGTCGGAGGGTAGGCCGCAAGAGGTGATTGGCGACAATCATCCGAGATAAATGACAGGCATCCCGTTTCGGCGGGGTACAGAACCCGGCTTATAGGCCTGCTTTTTTACCAGAATTACTACTCTCAAAATAAATGAGGCGATCTGTTTAGGATCGCCTCATGCTGTTTTATCGTAAAGCCTTCAAAATATCGGCCTTCAGATCTTCGGGATCTTCCAACCCGGTCGAAAAACGAAGCAACGTATCGGGAATACCCGTTTTTTCTTTCATTTCGGGCGAAAAAGTACCGTAGATAGTCGAAAGCGGATGGATAATCAACGACTTGTTATCAAAAAGATTGGTAGCGCGCCGCACGATCTTCAGTTTATTCATAAAAGCAAAACAGGCAGCCCTGTCAGCCAGTTCAAATGCAAACATGGCCGTACCGATTTTGCCAAATTGTGTGGCACTGACGCCATAAAACGGATTATCGGGCAAACTATTGTGATGTACTTTTTTGACTTCCGGCAATGTCTGGAGCCATTGAGCCAACGCCAAACCGGTAGACGCAGCCCGGTTAAACCGAAGCTCCATCGTTTCCAGCCCCAGTGTTTGCTGGTACGCCGTTTCGGGCGACATGCAAGCACCAAAATTACGAAAGACCTCTCCCCTGAATTTGGCCTGAAATGCCATCCGTCCGAATTTCTTCGCATCCAGTCGTTTGGATCGGCTCCAATCAAAATTGCCATGATCGAGCACCAACCCTCCGATACAGGTCGCACCGCCCGAAATATATTTGGTACTGGAGACCACTTCCAGATTGGCTCCGAAATCGCGTGCTTTGAAAACTGTCCAGGGCACTACGGTGGTATCGACCACCAGCGGAACCTGCTTTTGCTGTGTCAATGCCGAAAGAGCTTTCAAATCGACCACCTCCAGATGAGGATTGGTAATCACTTCCGTAAAGACCAGGCATGTATTCTCGTCAATATTCTTTTCGACCTCGGCGATGTCCAGCAAATCACAAAAACGGACTTCTACCCCAAAGTTGGCCAGTGTAAACTGTAAAATAGAAAACGTGTTACCAAAAAGATGTGACGTGGTAACAACATTCGCCCCCTTGTAAGCCAAAGACATGAATACATTGGAGATAGCAGCCATCCCCGACGCTAATGCCGTAACCGCCATCGCACCCGAAACTTGCTGTATCCGTTGTTCAAAATATTCTACCGTGGGATTCGAAATACGGGTATAGGTATGGAAAGCCGATTTGCCGAGAAAAGCGGCTTCCATCTCTTCTGCCGTTGCAAATTCGTAAGCCGCAGTGTTGTAAACAGGCATCGAAAGCGGATTATGGAGATCATCTTTGGCAAACGGTGTCGCTAAAATTTTGGTAGTAAAGTTTTCTGACATTTCTAATATTCTTATAGGCAGGATGTTTTACACAAAAGAAGCGTAAAAACAAATGCGAGATAGTACTGATGTTTTGATGGTACAAAGTTGCACGATTTCTCCGACGATTCAAAATTATAGCAAAACTGTTGAACAAATGAAACCAAAAGTCGACATTCTCTTATTTTTTTGTACTTTTGTCACTCATTGTTGTTTCATTTATAACCATGGAATACGGATCATTCAACCGGTCATTCCATTATTTTTTTATGACAAAAAACAAGTACCTCCTCATTTTATTATTGACCTTCTGTTCGGGTCAGCTTTTTGCGCAATTCAAACTGAATGAGCAATCTGCCAAGTTGATATATACTCTCAGTGCCGTAAACAGTTTGTACGTCGATTCGGTAAAAGAAAACAATCTGGTCGAAAGTGCAATTGTAGGAATGCTGAAAGATCTGGATCCACACTCCGTATACATTCCAAAAGACGAAGTAACACGCATGAACGAACCGTTGGAAGGGTCTTTCTTCGGTGTTGGCATTCAATTTCAAATGCTGGAAGACACGTTATACGTGGTTCAAACCATCTCCGGATGCCCTGCCGCCAAGGTAGGCGTTTTGCCCGGCGACCGGATGATATTCATTGAAGACACGCTGATTGCCGGTGTAAAGATGCAAAACACGGGCATCATGAAAAAACTACGCGGTTCCAAAGGAACCGTTGTGAGGGTAAAAATTCTACGCCGGGGAGTGCCGGAGCTAATCGAGTTTAACATCACACGCGACAAAATTCCAATCCGTAGCGTGGATGCCTCCTACATGATGGGTAAGGATGCCGGATATATCAAAATCAACAGTTTTGGCGCAACCACCTACCAGGAATACCTCGATGCGGTAGAAAAGCTCAAAAAAGCGGGCATGAAAGACCTTATCATCGACCTTCAGGGCAATGGCGGCGGATACATGAATGCGGCCACCGATCTGGCCAATGAGTTTTTAAAACAGGGAAACCTTATCGTTTATACCCAGGGAGTCAAACAACCCCGTACCTCCATCAATGCCACCGGCAAGGGTGGATTTTCCAACGGTCGCCTGGTGGTTTTAATCGACGAATATTCGGCATCGGCCAGCGAAATTTTCTCGGGAGCGATACAAGACTGGGACAGAGGCATCGTCATGGGGCGCAGGTCGTTTGGAAAAGGATTAGTACAAAGACAATTAGCCCTACCCGACGGTTCCATGATTCGACTAACAACCGCACGTTACTATACGCCATCGGGACGTTGCATTCAGAAATCATATAAAGACGGTATCGATAAATACGAACAAGACCTGAACACCCGCTACAAACGGGGAGAATTTCAACATGCCGACAGCATTCATTTTGCAGACTCGTTAAAATACAAAACACTTCGTTTGGCTCGCACCGTTTATGGTGGCGGAGGCATTATGCCCGATATCTTTGTACCGTTAGATACCTCTAACTACTCCGATTACTTGCGGAAAATCATTGCAAAAGGGGTGGTAAACAAGATCACGATGCAATATATCGACAAAAACAGAACGGCACTTAAGAGTCAATACAAGAGTTTCGATAATTATGCCGCATCCTATGTCGTTCCGCAATCACTTTTGGACGATCTGACAAACGCAGCCACCAAAGAGAAAATTACGTTCAACAACGAGCAGTTTGACAAATCGAAATCCTATTTGATGATTCAGTTAAAAGCGCTGATTGCATCCGACATATGGGAGCAGGACTCATCATTCCGCATTCTTAATGCTGAAAATGCGATTGTCAAAAAGGCTTTGGAGATCCTGAAACAACCCAACGAATACAACAAACTGTTAACCGTACCGACGGCTACATCAAAGAAATAATCTGATGCAGCTTTATCGGAAAGTGGACAAACGAAGATAGAATATGAATGCATCAGAAGCCATCACGGAGGCTATCCGACAACTATCTGACTACAAACAATTCAAATGCGTAAGCCATCAACAAAAGGAGGACACTCCCCTTCCCTCGGTGGATGTACTTGAAGAGATTGTACGACTGACGCGCGCGATACTGTTCCCCGGTTATTTCGGACGATCGGCTATCGATCGTCACACAATAAAATACCATATTGGGGTGAGTGTCGATGAGCTTTACCACCTCCTAACCGAACAGGTAATGGCCGGCCTCTGTTTCTCTACAAACATAGAAGAACCGAAGAAAAAAGCGATTGATATAACCACCCGGTTTATTACGCATCTCCCGTGCATACGCGAGCGCTTGGCTACCGATGTAGAAGCCACCTATATCGGTGATCCGGCTTCCAAAAGTTTCGGAGAGGTAATCTTTTGTTATCCGGCGATCCGCGCCATCAGCAATTACCGCATTGCCCACGAGTTACTGGAACTTGGCGTTCCGCTTATTCCGCGTATAATCACCGAAATGGCACACTCCGAAACCGGCATTGACATTCATCCGGGGGCAACCATTGGCAACGGCTTTACCATCGACCACGGCACCGGGGTCGTTATCGGCGAGACGGCAATTATTGGCAATAATGTAAAATTATATCAAGGAGTTACTCTAGGAGCCAAAAGCTTCCCGCTCGACGAGAACGGGCAGCCGATCAAAGGTATCCTGCGCCATCCGATCATAGAAGACGATGTGATTATTTACTCCAACTCCACCATCCTGGGTCGAATCACCATCGGCAAAGGATCGGTCATTGGCGGTAATATCTGGATAGATCACGACGTTCCTCCGGGATCGAGAATGGTACAGGGCAAACCGAAAAAATAGTTACGACCACTACACAGTTCACCCACGCCAAGACTTGTGTATTGATTACAACACACACATTCCTTAAGAAGTATAAAAGCAAACGAGGATGTCTCTTGCGGGACACCCTCGTTTTTTATTGACATTCAATAATTTTTTTGAAGCAGGCTTTAGCAAGTGATCCGTCCCATAACGGGTTCCAGTTGCAAGGGCAACAGCAGAAAGCCATGTTCATTTTTTTGTTTCTTTTTTTCCTTTTCGAGGATTAATAATCAGCCGGCACCAAACCGGCATTCAGAGCGATATTTCTGCAACTGTGAGGTTTCTTCCATAAGCGTTCCGTTTAGTTCAACAATCGAGCTCTGTAGGAATGGCCATTTCCAATACATCACAAATATATATACTGAAAGCCCGAATTGTTCCTACTTCGCCCATTTTTTATCAGAAAAATGATATTTTTTACAATCCCTGAAAATAGAGCGATTAAGCCTCCTGATTCATAAGGCCTACCTTACGGAAAATCCAGAACAGAATGGACAAAACGACTCCCACAATGGCCGCAAAAGCCATTCCTTTCAGCTGTACGGAACCGATATTCACAGCTGCTCCCGAAACACCCACGACAAAAGTGATAGCACCAAGAACCATGTTGCTATTTTTGCTAAAGTCGACTTTCTGCTGAATCAGAATTCGGAAACCCTGAACGGCAATCACACCGTAAAGCAACATGGTCATACCGCCAAGCACTGCCGTAGGAATGGTAGAGATGGCTGCCGATATTTTACCCACACACGAAAAGGCAATGGCAAACAGTGCTGCACCCCGGATTACCCAAACGGAATAGACACGCGTAATCGCCATCACACCGATATTTTCTCCGTAAGTAGTATTGGGAGGCGATCCGGCAAAGCCCGAAAAGAGATTACTCAATCCGTCACCAAGCAACGAGCGGTGCAATCCGGGATCTTTCATCAGGTCGGTTCCCGTCACTTCTCCCGTTACAATCAGGTGACTGATATGCTCGGCCAGCACCACAATACAAGCCGGAGCAATAATAATCATCGCATTGGTATCAAAAACAGGTGCCTGAAATTTAGGCAAGGCAAACCACGCAGCATTACCGATGGCAGCAGTGTCAACCATGCCCAGACACAAGGCCATGATATAACCGGCCACAACTGCAATCAGAATAGGAATAACCTGCAAAAAACCTTCAAACAACACCGAACCCAGAATACCGACACAAAGCGTAAACATGGATACCAACACCACATGTGAGTTCACAACAAAAGGTTGTACCACTTGTCCGACAGCCGTCGATCCGGGAGCAAGGCCCGCCTGCTGTGCGGCTACCGGCGCCAGTTCGAGACCGATAATGGCCACTACCGCACCCATTACTGCCGGTGGCATCACCACATCGATCCAACGAACACCCCATTTTTTGACCACAAACGAGATGATCACAAAGAACAATCCGAAGAAGATAAAACCAGACTGAGCATGAGCAAATCCACCATCGGAACTGATAATGAGAAGCGTCGGAGCAATAAACGCAAAACTGGACCCCAAATAGGCCGGAATGCCGCCTTTGGTGATCCACGAATAAAGTAAGGTGCCGATACCGTTCATCAATAATGCAATAGCGGGATCGACACCTAATAAAATGGGAACTAAAATAGTTGCACCGAACATAGCCGTTAGGTGCTGAAGACTGAGAGGCAAGCTCTGCAGTAGCGGTAGTTTTTCATGAATACCGATGGTTCGACGAGTTGTCATTGTTTGAAAAGTTGAAATTATTATAACAGTTTATTTTCGGGGAATAAAAGCATCCAGTAACGGGCATTTGTAATCGCGATACGTTTTTGTATCGGTATATTTTGCATACAATTCGCGCAACTCGGGTTGTGCCGAATAGACAGGCAACCTATCCATATCCCAGGTGGTGTTGGCAAACAGCCAGGGCGAATAATGGCACTCGTGCAGCATCAGGCAGGCAAAGGCACGCTGTTCGTTGGTAGCTTTGGGTTCATCGAGTGCCTGACGGTAATAGTGCGCGGCCAGTTTGCAATTGTAGTAATTATTGCTCACCAGCACCGCTTTGGAAGTTGGTTGTTGCAACGGCAAAGTATACCCCAACGTATCGGACATATGTGCCCGATAACTCTCGCCTCCACTCCAGCCATACTTCACCATCATCCACGAGTTACCCCAATACGAGCAATTGAAATAGGCATTACCCAGCATCAGGCAGGCTTCCGCCACCCCGGATTTGCGTTTGGCTTTGTCTTGCAAATCAATAAGCTGCCGCACAAACCTGTTCTTATCAAAATTATATTTGAAATTGCGTTTTTTGGCCAACACTTTCGGAAGAAACGGATCTTCGTTCAGACACTGAGCATAGCCATAATGGCTTCTCCAGAAATCGGGGCTGATCGATTTGAAGATACGCGCAGCCGTTTTCAGATCGTTATTTCGGAAAGCGATGGTTCCCTGTAAATCGCGGTAAAAATTGAGGCTGCCCAGATGCTGATCGCAGATGAAATCTTCAAACTCGCTCTTATCCCGTTTCATCACCAGCTGAATCAGGTGATCGATATCCCCCACCCCGGCATTCAGATCGAAATAAGCTATCTTGTCGTATGTATCTTTGAGCGTAACCGGTCGGTTCCCGTAAAAAGCCGTGTCGTAGCTCTGTTTAAACTGATCCGATTTCATGGACAGCAGGCCGGCAGTGGCAAAATCGCCCTTGGTCTCATACTCGCGTGCCACGCAACGTAACAGCGTGTAGAGCGTTTTGTTCATCGCATTATCGCTCTTGGCCAACCGCTGCAACTTGCGGCAATAAACCACAAACTGATCCTTGAAATTATCGCCGGTCACATCGCTCGTCTTGGCCGACACCCAGGCTTTTTCAATATTTTTCTGTAATTCGATGGAACTGTTTTCGGTAAGCCCCATGCTGTTGAGATACTCCAGCCCCTCCTTCTGCTTATCATCCAGAAAACAGATATGCGCCAGACACAAGGTGAGGTATTGCGCCATCTCTCCCCGCTCCTGTGCGCGCTCCTTTTGCAAAAACGCTTTGAATTTTTGCAGATAGGCCTTATCGACACCCAGATTATGCGCCCGGGCAACCGATAAATCCCACTGCGGGCTCAACGAGGGCATGTTCGTTGTAAAACCGGGAGTACAGATCCAATCCTCCAGCTTGTTTATTTCGCGGGCTATGAGAAACGAGAGGTAAAGCGATTTGGGTTCCAAACCGACAATCGTTTTCAGATCGTTCAATGCTGGAGCCGGATAGTTGATGCAGTGCATCACCCACATCACCGCCTTTTCATGTGCATTTTTGGTAAGTTTCAGTCCGGCAAAGAAAGTTTTGTCGTCGGTATGAAAGAGCTGATGGCTACGCAGCTTCTTACTGTCGCAATGGTCGAATACCAGACTGTAGAAATAGTTAGCCTTGGCTCCCTTCTTCGTGGCATCGAGCGATTGAGCATAAAACAGCGTGCTCCAGACATTCATCAAGGCATCGCCATCGAATTTTTTGAAATAGCTTTCGTAGGTTTTGATAGCGACAGCATAGTTTTTTAGTTGGTAAGCCAACCGACAAAGCTGATAGGCATAGCGTTTGCGCAAGAAATCGCCTTTTGCGGACGAAAGCCGCTTGCGCGCCAGCAAGAAAAGTGCTTGTTTCGCTTTTTGCCCAGCCGCCACCTCGTCGGCATCCGCATTCCACGATTCGAACCCATTGAGCAACACCGCTTCGGTGGCCTCTACCTGTTTGGAGAAGACCAGATACTCCAGCAACGCCTTCGCCGAAGGTTTGGCAAGCGCCTGCATCAAACTGTTATCCTCGAATATCGATTTAATCCGGTTCTTTTTATAGGCCGACAACAACGAATCGGGAGTAGTTTCGTACTGTATGGAGAGAATATCTTCCAGCACCACGTCGCCGCCCACCTGATCGAGCCACTCTTTCGCGTTGCGAACGCGGTCGGCACCATCGGGATCGGGACGATAACCGGCATACAGAGCCGGAGTGTAGTTGAAAATTTGCAGCGCCGACGTATTGCCCGTACGCGCCTGAAAAAACATCATCCGGTAGGTGTCGGGGGTCTCCATCTCCACACAAGCCTGTGCAAAAAAAGAGAACGACAGGAAAAAACTAACGATCAAAAAGCGTGTACAAACGTGCGATTTCTTCCAATCCATACCGGTCGATATTTTGCGAATCCAACGAAAAAAGGGTTATACGGGAACTGTGGCGCAAAGATACTCGTTTTTTGATGAGTTCTATCATGTTTTGGAGCTCGGCAGCTCCGATCTGCTCGATCCGGATTTCATCGCCGTAGCGAAGGTAATGAGTTCCGATAACGGTATCCTTTACCAACATAAAACGGTTGGAGCCTATCTTCCGACAATGCTTCGTATCCTTACGGAATTGCTGCAAACCGGCATCGGGCAACAAGCCCTGCCACCGGCCGCGATGGAACACCACGCCCCATCCGAAAATCGGAAGCGCAATGTCGAGATGATGTGGATAATCGCTTCGCGTAAGGTAACTTTCCAGTTCGCGCACGCTCCCAATAGAGTTTTCGGTCATTGCCTTTTTCGGATCGGAAAGGTTGTAGCACATCAACAGGCAACGGTTTACCGGAGGCACCCCACAAAGATCGCGATGCTTGAACTGCCAGAGGCGCAACGTAGCCGAACGCTCTTTTTTGGGGAAAAGCTGCTCCATTTTACGCAGAAAATAGAAGTAACTATCGCGCGTGGAAACGGTCCAGTCGCAGTCGAACAATATCTCGCTCCAGTTTCTGACGGCAGTCGTCGCCTCCTTGTTGCCTGCAATACTATCCCGGACAGCCAAATCGAGAAAATGACGGTTCACCATCTCCACCCGTCGCCCCACCCGGGCGGCCAACGAGTCGATAGCCGTACGGGATGACTGCTCAAAGACCCGGTTGGTGATAAAAACTGATGGTGTAAAACTGCATGGAGGTGCCGTAGAAGCAAGCAACGTCGCTACCGGTTTCGGTTCCTGATGCGCTTCGCTCCAATCGACATCGAAATAGCGGATGTAGAGATGATCGGCTCCGGTTTTTTGCAGTGCCGCCGTCTCTGCTTTGGTCATTTTAAACGTACGCTGCCAATAGCAAAACGAATGACGAGTTGCCTCGTTGCCGCATGACACGAGTAGCACAAGAGCCATTCCTCCCAAAAGCGTCCGCAACCGGATCATTCTATTTCAGTTCTATGCTTTTAGGCAGTTGTTTCGTCAGCGAGTCGCGGTTGAGTTCAAAATAGTGATACGCATAGAGTGCCTTCGGACGAATCACCTTGGCAGCTTCCACAAACTGTTCGTTCGTCATGGTGTAGGGCAGATTTTTAGGCAAGAAAGCCACCTGAATCTTTCCAAGCTTGCTCATCTCGGGTATATTTTCGGTATCGCCGGCTATATACACGCGGTAGTTCTTAAACGAAAGAATATAGCCGTTGCCGACACCCTTCTCGTGATACGGTTTTCCGTTGGGGCTTTTGTGTACAATATTGTAGGACGGTACGGCTTCGATGCGGATATCGTTCCACTGAGTCGATTCGCCGTTTTTCAGCACCGAGGCCTCCTTTAGTCCGGCAGCTACCACACTACTGGTGGCAATGATGTGCGTCTCCTTTTTCGTTACCTTATCTAGCGCTTTTTTGTCGTAATGATCGGAGTGCTCATGGGTAATCAACACCAGATCGGCCTTCGGCAGGGTGGCATAGTCGACCGACTTTTCGTACGGATCGACATGAATCACTTTACCTTTTATACGCAACATGACCGAACCGTGGTTCACCGGAGTTATCACCAGCGGACCCATCGGGGTAGTATACACATCGGGATGTTGTTGAGCCATTCCGATAAACGGCAACAGAGAAAATAAGAACAGAGAAATAAGTTTCATAGTTATTGTATTTGATAGTACCTGTGGTGCATTTAGAATAAATGCTATAAAATACTATATATTAAAGAATTCATATTTTAGTATTATCTAACCCCTCCGCTTCGCTCGTCCCCTTTATCCAAAGGGGACACCCCTGACTAGGGAGTTTTAGCTCTATTTTATGAATCGTTGCTAAAAAGGCAGATTCATCTCCCCTTCAGAGGAAGGGGAGTACCCGGAACGGGGGTAGGGTTTGATAAGTGACTTTATCTTTGATTTACAGCGAACAATATTAAACAACCGATAGTACCTCCTGAGTTGGTATAATTCAGAGACTCTGTAGGAGTTCTCCATCACAGATACGTGTCCCCTTAATTTGGCAGGTGAACTCCGCTGGAGTTCTGGTACAGCTCGGTTCTCTTTCCCCCAGATAAATCTGGGGGTTATGCACCGGAAACTCCTCCGGAGTTAAGCATTAAGTTGTCCTTCAAACGGCAACTGTTTTCCATCCGGCGCGGTTGGGACATACCTTGCGACAGTTGTAACAGACAATGATCGAAGCGCCTTTGGCTGTAGTACCACTAAATTGCATACGGCACTTTCGCTGATCCACTGCCCCATTCTGTAACGCGCCCGAAGGACAGCCATTTGTACAAATATTGCATTTATCGGAACAAAGCTTGTTTTCGAGTACCGGATCCGGGTCAAGCTCCACATCAGTCACCAACGCGCCCAACTTTATCAGGTTACCATACTCGGGGGTACACAACAAGGTATTCCGTCCGATCACGCCCAAACCGGCCAAATAAGCCGCATGTTTCAACGACAGCAAACCCTTTCCGGTAAGCGTTTCCGCATCCCAGTAATCGTACGGTTCGGAAGGCACCGGCAGTGCTGCAACATGCTCTTTCTCCAGTTTCACGGCAATATCGAGCGACAAGCGCAACACTTCGTGCAGCACGACATCTTCCACAAACGAATAGGGAATATCAGACTGGGTACGAAAAACGCTTGCCGGAATTTTTTTTGCAAAAACAATGACCGATTTGGCGTCGGGAAATAAATCCGTAGGCCGAAATCCCTCAGGAGCCACCTCAAACCGGTCGACCGAAGCTATACCGCACAAGTCGGCACCGGCAGTCAATACTAAATCCTTAACAATGGACGCATTCATCGTTTCATCTATTAACAAAATAAAAACATCTATTCACGCGCAAAAATCATAACAAAGATACGGGTTCTATTTCAAAACAAGAAACAGCAAACCGGATAAGATCCTCTGCCCCAATTCTACAATATAAAGCCCTTCCACAAAATATATAAATATATTTTTCTTCAATTTATTTGTTTTTATAAAAAACATATTATATTTGCATCGGATTAATAAACAAACGGAGCCCAACGATGTAAAAATCCGTAAAAGGGACACCGTACGTTCACCGAATTCTTCGCTTACTAACCAAATGTTCGATAGCAGGCACGGAGACTAAAGGTCTCTTTGTCTGCGCCCCGAACGCTTGCGTCACGACAGTTTTTCAATCAGATAACGACACAACGAAAAGATCGGCCATTGCTACCGCCCGGCGGCAAGCAAGAACCGGGTCTGGTTTTAGTCTACCGCCGGGCGGCAGAACAGAACCGACACTCAGGCTAACCGACCGCCGGGCGGTCGGGCAGAATCACCTTCGGTTCTACCTCGCCGCCCAGCGGCAAGGCTGAACGAGCAACAGTTCCGGGTTGCCGCCCGGCGGCGGATCAAAATCGATACCAAATGAGTGCTGTGAACCTTAATAATAACCTCTTAAATTTTACTTTTATGAGTTACACATTAGAACCATTGAAGGTTTCCAACCTTACGCTACTCGAAGTGGGACAGTTAATCAACCGGCATCAGCAAGACATCGGGCTGCTCGACAACACGCTTATCACGGATCCTCCGCTGAAAAACTACCTAACAACCCTGTTTACTCAAAACACCACTTACACACAGGGATTGATGAAGATTCAAAAAGACGAGAAAACCGAATTGCTTGAGAACGATGATTGGGTACGCGACAAAGCGGTGACTACTTTCGGCAAAGCCATCCGCCTGTCGCTCGACTCCGACGATGAAGCAGAAGTTGCAGCTGCCAAAAGCATTACTCTGTTGCTGGATACGTACAAAGATATCACCCTCCTGCCCTACGAGGCAGAAACACTGGCCGTAGACAAATTGGTTGCAGCTCTTGAAAGCAGCGAATACAGCAGCAAAGTGAACGCCATCAACGGCACCAAATATGTTGCCCGGATTAAAAGCGCCAATGAAGCATTCAAAGCACACTTCAGCGATCGCAGCACGGCCGAAGCATTGACCGAAAACACAGACAACAAAAAAGCACGGAAAGCTCTGCTCGACTACTACGGCGAAGCCTCCACCTATTTGGTATCGATGACCAACGCCTACAAAACGGAACAGTTCACCAAAACGCTGGCCTTTATCAACGGAGGTCGCAAGTACTATGCCGACTCTTTAGCCCGCCGTGCCGGTGTGGGCAAAGCCCAAACGGAGGGAGAGAAGATGTAAATTAACTAAGATAGAGCCGGGGCGATGCTCCGGCTCTATCTTAGTTAATTTACAGAATAAAAAAAGAATCAAATGAAATTTAACAAACTAATCATTGAGGATTTCAGAGGATTAAAAGGTACCAGTAATGCGATTGAATTTGCCGATTCCAATATCATTTTTTTAATTGGTAAGAACAATGTCGGAAAGTCCACCTTTCTAAAAGCATACGAATTCTTCACTAACCCAAAACAGATGGCATCTCGTGAAGATTTCTACAACTACAACACAAATAATCCTATATGCATAGAGGGCTGGTTTACCAAAGAGGATGAGGATGAGAATGATGACGAATTAAAAGGCAAAGCAAAAAATATCGAACCAGATTGGCTTAATAAATGGGTTGACCAATCAGGTATTATTAAAGTACGAAAAAGATGGTCAATTGCAGGTGGGCTATTTGAAAAACAAACTCACTCGCCGACAGAAGGCAAATGGGTTCCAAATGGTTTTGGCGGATTAGACACTCTATTTTCCAAATATGCCCCAACTCCCATTACAATCAATGCAATGGAAGATCAATCAACACTTGAAGAAAAAGTAAACAAACTGATTCAAGATAATTTCATCAAGACAATAAGAACAGAACAAGCAGAACTCTACCAACAGATCACTGAGAAAATAAAAGAACTACAAAATTGCATTACGACATCTGATGCAGTAGAACAACTCAATACTGGCCTAAATGCCAATTTTCAAAAAACATTTTCTGATTTAACACTAAAAATCCAAGCTAATAAAGACGAAAATATTAAAATTGAAGATGCTTTTAAAAAGAACCATACTGTCACTGTCATTAAAGCCAATTCAGATAGAACTGAGTCTTTTCTTCAAAATGGACATGGCGTTATCCGTCAAGCGTTATTCAATTTTCTAGCTTTCCTGAAAGAAAATCGAGAGGGTACTAAAAAGGAATATCTAATATTATTTGAAGAGCCAGAATTATTCTTGCACCCCGAAGTTGCATTCAAACTGAGAGAAAGTCTCTACAACCTAGCAGAAAACAGTCCATACCAAATCATCTGTGCTACACATTCGCCTCTCATGATAGACATTTCTAAACCTCATTCTTCGCTCATTCGAATCACCAAAGATGATGATGAAACAACAAACATTCATCAAGTAGGAGAAAATATTTTTGGAAAGGATGAACAACAAAGACAAAGAGTCCAAATGATCAATCGTTTTAATCCTCATATCTGCGAAGCTTTTTATGCAGATAAAGTATTACTAGTAGAAGGGGACACTGAGTCTATTGTTTATAGAGATCTTTTAGAACGTTTCTATCCTACAGAAGAAGTCTTTGTCTTAAATACAGGATCAAAGAACAATTTTCCTTTCTTCCAAGAAATCCTTACCGCATTTAGAATAGAACACTATGCTATCCATGATACAGACACAGAGTTTAACCCAGATCAAAGCCGGAATTCAGCATGGTCTCTCAATCAAACCATTTGGGATCATATCACTACCGCCAATACTTTAAAACCTGGGCTAGCAAGACGCTATGTACATACAACAAATTTTGAAACAGCGCATAACA
>Ga0183099_1000350_pt1 | contig 35820 bp, 30 predicted proteins | sample Biomet1_FD_127788 | JGI IMG/M metagenome (GOLD analysis project Ga0183099, IMG submission 127788) | Microbial communities from bioreactor (seeded with anoxic lake sediment) at LBNL, California, USA - Biofuel metagenome 1 | ecosystem: Engineered > Bioreactor > Anaerobic > Unclassified ... | reverse complement strand
AAGCGATCATCCGCTATGTCAAAAAAGAATATAATGTGATGATCGGTGAACGGACTTCGGAAGCGATCAAGATCAATATCGGATCGGCGCTGCGCGATGTCAAAGAGGGTTCGTTGGAAGTGCGCGGCCGTGACCTTTTGACCGGGTTGCCCAAGACGATAAGACTGGCCGTCAATGAGATCTGTGGAGCGCTTGAAGAGCCGGTGTTGCGCATTGTGCAATGCGTCAAGAAGGTGTTGGAAGATACGCCGCCGGAACTGGCATCGGATATCATGGATCGCGGCATTGTGATGACGGGTGGCGGTTCCATGCTGTTTGGCTTGGATAAGTTGATTCAGCGGGAAACGGGAATTCCCACGTATTTGGCGGAAGATCCGCTTTCCTGTGTGGCTTTGGGAACGGGCAAAGCTCTGGATTGCATGGATCAGATTGGCGACAGCCTGACCACCTTGCGCAAAGGATCAGAAAATAAAACGAGCAATTACTTTGTAGAAAGGGGAAGTTTTATGTTACGCGGACTCTATATAGCGGGTGCCGGCATGGTTACCGAAACGCTGCGCACGGATACGATTTCCAATAATTTGGCAAATGTAAATACGACCGGCTACAAACGGGATGCGATGATCAGTGAAGAATTTACCCCGCTGCTCCTGAAGCGTATCAATGATACATCGAAGGGGTCAGATGTCACTTCGTTTAAGAATTTTTCGGTGGGAAATGAATCGCCGGTGATCGGGCAGCTGGGACGGGGCTCACGGGTTGCTGAAATTGCGACGATCCGGGAACAGGGTTCCTTGCAAAACACGGGCAATCCTTTGGATGTGGCGATTTCCGGTTCCGGCTACTTTGTCATCAATACGCCGCAGGGGCAGCGCTATACGCGAAACGGCAGTTTTTCCCGTTCGGCAACGGGACAGATGGTCAACAGTGACGGCCAGGCTGTCTTGGGCACCGACGGCCGTCCGATAACGCTGTCGGCAGATGCTGCGGTTACGATCGGCAGCGATGGCACGGTTCGCGCCGGCGATACGCAGCTGGGACAGCTGCAGCTGGTGGATTTCCCCGATCGGCGGGCTCTTTTAAAACAAGGCAGCAGCCTTTTTTCTGCCCAGGCCGGGGCACAGCCGCAGGCCGCTGCAGGCACCATCGAACAGGGCTATCTCGAGCGGTCAAATGTCAATACGGTGGCGGAAATGGTGGCGCTGATCACGAATTATCGCACGTATGAAGCCGACTCCAAAGCATTGATCACGCAGGATGCTTTGCTGGAAAAAGCGGTAACGGAAGTCGGCAAAGTATAATAAAAAGGGGTACTGCAGTCTCATTTTGCGGTGCCCCTTTAAGAATTTTTGAGTTTTTACGATATTATAGATAGACTGTAAAATGCCATAGAGGCATTTGGTTATAATTAAAATACGATGGGAGTTTTGTTATTATGATGAGAGCCCTTTGGACGGCTGCTACGGGGATGGTAACCCAGCAGTCGCATATGGATGTCATTGCCAACAACCTCGCGAATGTCAACACGACCGGTGCAAAAAAACAGCGGGCGGAATTTCAGGACCTGATGTACCAGTCGGTGCGCGAAGCTGGTGCAACCAGCGGAGCGGATACGCAGTATCCTACGGCGATTCAGATGGGGTCGGGCGCGCGTCTGTCGGCGACTACCCGCGTATTTACCCAGGGGAATTTCGAAACGACGGGGGATCCTTCCAATCTGGCCATTGAGGGCGAGGGGTTCTTTCAGGTCACGATGCCGGATGGCACGCTTTCCTATACGAGGGATGGTTCTTTTAAGCTTGACTCGAACAGGCGAATGGTTACGACCGACGGCTATCCGATCGAACCGGAAATCATCATCCCGGAAAATGCCGCTAGCGATTCTATTGTAATTGCGGCCGATGGGCAGGTTTCGGTTACCATTGATAAGGAGAGCCAGGACGTAGGTCAGTTGACTTTGGCTCGTTTTGTCAATCCGGCGGGGTTGAAAGCCGAGGGAAAGAATATGTTCACCGTAACCAATGCTTCCGGTGAAGCGATTGTCAGCAATCCGACAGAAGACGGGGCCGGTGCGATTGCCCAAAAGACGCTGGAAATGTCCAATGTGCAGATCGTTGAGGAAATGGTGAATATGATCATTGCGCAGCGTGCCTATGAAACGAATTCAAAGGCGATTACGACTTCGGATTCCATGCTGGAAGTTGCCAATGGCCTCAAGCGTTGATAAAAAATGAAAAAACTAGGCCTAGGTCTGTTTATCGGATGGCTCGTTTTTTTCCCGGCGGGCGGCTTGGCAGCTCCCGTCAGCATAACGGTGGCTCCTTCATCGGAGATAAGCGCGGCAGCTGTTTATTTGGGCGATATTGCACAAATTAGCGGTGAAGATCCTTTGCAGGTGGCAGATCTTCGTGCTGTTGTCGTTGGGAAAATACCAATACCAGGAAACACAATGGAGATATCTTCGCAGGTCTTCACTCTGCGCATGAATGCCAGCGGGGTGGATTGTTCCGAGGTGAATTGGGATGTTCCGGCAGCGATTTCGGTGCATCGCTTGTCACAGACGATTGCGGCCAGCGAATTTGAACAGCTGGCTCGGCAGAAGATTACCGAGCAACTCCGAGAGGGCGGCGAGACCCGCCGCTATACGATTGAAACGCTTACCGTGCCGCAAAAGTTGAATCTGCCGCAGGGCGAAGTCACGTATGAGGTGATGGTTCCGAGCGGCATAAAACCGGCGTTGACGACGACGGTTTCTCTGACTGTTTTGGTTGACGGCAAAATTTACAAAAAAGTCGTCTATCGTGCGCGGGTTCATATTTATGAAAATGTGTTGGTGGCGGCGCGGCCGCTCGTGCGGCAGGAACTGGTTGCGGCTGCTGACTTGCGCTTTCAGCCTAAAGAAATCAATGCTTATTCAGGTGCCTGTCTGACGGATCTGAAGGATGCGGTCGGTTTTATCATGGCGCGCAATGTAAGTGCAGGAACCGTTCTGCTCAAGAATATGGTGGACAAGCCGATCATCATGCAACAGGGCCTTCCCGTGCACTTGCTGGCGAGATTTCATGGTATTAGCGTGCAGACGGAGGGTATTGCCCTGCAGAGTGGTCGCGAAGGTGATCGGATCCGGGTGCGCAATGCTGCATCAAAAAAAATTCTCTATGGAAAAATCATAGACAGCAATACAGTAGAAATATCCGAGTGAAAGCGGGTGACATAATGCATATAGGCTTCCGAATGATCCTGTTAATCTGCCTGATGGTTCCGGGTCTTCTGACCGCAAAGCTGCCGGCAGCTTCGGCGCAGTCTTTGTGGGCTACCAGTACGGGTTCCTCCACAAGTTTGTTTGCTGATCGTCGGGCGAGGAATGTCGGGGATATACTGACGATTGTAATCAGTGAAAATACAACGACTACAGCGAAGAAAACGACAGCAAACTCAAAAAAAGGCAGCCAGAACCTGACGGCTGGAACGGGGATTTTTTCCTTTTTGGCAGCAGCAACGGCCAGTGGATCGGACAGCTTTTCAGCGACCGGCAATGCAAACGATACAAATGCTGTCAGCGGGAAAGTGACGGTCACTGTCATTGAAGTGCAGCCGAACGGCAATATGGTCATTGAAGGAACGCAGTCGATCTGGCAGAATCGCGATGAGCATAAGATTACGCTGCACGGTGTTGTCCGTCAGGATGATGTGTCAGGCAGCAATACGGTACAGTCTTCGTTGGTGGCGGATGCAACGCTTAAATTCGATGGCAAGGGACCGCTTAATGCCAAACAGCGCCAGGGAATTTTGACGCAGGTATTCAATATCTTATTCTAAGAATTTCATGGGGGTAATTATGCAAAAAAAATATAAAATCATTGCGGTACTCACCATGCTGCTGTGCTGTATTTCTTTTAGTACGGCTTTGGCTGCCGGCATGGCTGCCAGCAGGATAAAAGATCTGGCCAAGGTACAGGGTGTGCGGTCCAATCAGTTGGTCGGTTATGGCTTGGTTGTGGGTCTTGCGGGCACCGGTGATTCCAACAAGACACTGGAAACTTTGCAGTCCATTGCGAATATGCTCAAAGCTTATGGCGTGAATATATCCGCAGCGACGCTGAAATCCAAGAATGTCGCCGCCGTTATGGTTACGGCGAATTTGCCGCCATTTGTGCGCGAAGGCGATACGGTTGATTTGACGGTTTCGTCGATGGGGGATGCCAAGAGTATTCAAGGCGGAACCTTGCTGCAGACGCCACTAAAGGCCGCCAACGGTGAAGTTTATGCTGTTGGGCAGGGGGCTGTTTCTACCGGCGGATTTACGGCGGGCAATGGCGGCAGCACACGGCAAAAGAATTTCCCGACGGTTGGTACGACGCCCAATGGCGGTATTGTTGAAAAAACGGTAGAAGACAATATTGGTGACAAGGGAATCATCGCTTTGTCCTTGAGTCAGGCCGATTTCACTACGGCTGCAAGGATCAGTGAAGCGATCAATTCCCGCTATGGCAACGTCGCTACAGCGGCAAATCCGGGGCGCATTGACATCATTGTCCCGCCGTATTACCGGGGCAATATGGTGGGCTTCATCGCCGATATTGAAGAACTCTCTGTGATGCCGGATAACATTGCTAAAGTTGTTGTCAATGAACGCACGGGAACGATCGTCATCGGTGGCAGTGTTGCCGTGGATGAAGTGGCCATTGCGCAGGGTGGGCTGAGCATCAGCATTCAGAAGAGTACGGATGTGAATCAGCCAGCACCGTTTACCTTAGGGGAAACGATCACGACGAAAAATACGGATACTACAGTAAAGGAAGAAAAGGCCAATACAATTGTATTGCCGGCGACGGCGAATGTGAGCGACATTGTCGGGGCTTTGAATGCCGTTGGCGCTACGCCGCGAGATATCATATCGATACTGCAGGCGATCAAGGCGGCGGGGGCATTGCATGCCGTGTTGGAAATTATCTAAGTAGGTGATAAATATGCAAATTGACGCGATGGGAAGTTCAACTACAGCGGCCGCCGCTTTTCAGACGGCGCAGTCGGCTGGTGCGGCTGCGCAAAGCAAGCAGTTTGCCGATGCGTTGCAGGCGGCGCAGGCAAGCACGGTAAAAACGGCGGCAAAAGACAAGAAATTGCAGTCGGCCTGTGAAGGCTTTGAGGAAATGTTCCTGAATCTCATGTACAGCAAGATGCGCGATACGGTGCCGGAGAATTCGCTGTTTGGGAGCTCCAATGGCGAAAAAATTATGCAGTCGATGCTTGACACGGAGATGACAAAACAGATGGCCAAGGCCGGCGGTATTGGCTTGGCGGATATGCTCTACACACAGTTGATAAAAGAAAAAAGATGATGGGATGAAAAGAGGCTGCTGTATACAGCCTCTTTTCATTTTTTTCGTATATGCTCAAAGGTGTTTATTGATAATAGGGGAGATGTATGTTTTTGTTTGAATTGAAATTTTTACATAAAAAAGCGGCACTGCTTGTCGTGCTGTTTCTGCTTTGTCTGCAGCCTTTGGCTGCGGCTGCTCCGGCTAATCTGACAGGGGTACGCTGCAGTACGAGTCCGGAAAAGCTGCGGCTTGTTTTTGATATGGATGTCTTGCCCGTGTATAATGTGACGACGGCCAATGACGGCCGGCAGATCCGCTTGGACTTTTCTGAGGTGACGGATAAGGCTGCATTAAAAAGTCTGCCATTGCCTGAAGATGATACAGTGAAGTCTGTGACTTTTTCCGGCGATGGTAAGGCTTTGCACGTTGTGATCGATTTGAAGCAGTCAGCGGCATACGTTGTAAAGCAGCTGGCGAATCCCAGTCGCCTGTTTATTGATATCAGCAAGGAATATGAGAATAAGACCAGTCAGGAAATGGCCCCTGGACTTGTGCAGACGACCTATGTGCGTCGCGATGGCCGCGGTCTGCTGACTGGATATTTTGTCGATGTCGACCCACGCCGCTACAATCTGCGGCCGGCTTTGGCCAATGGCGTCATTGCCGGCCGCGATACGGTAAGTGATATGTCGGATGCATCCAATGCGGTGGCTGCCATCAATGCCTCTTATTTTGCGTTAAATGGCGAGCTCCTTGGTCTTACCAAAATAGATGGCAAGGTGGTCAGCACGACCTATCTCGCACGGTCGGCCTTCGGCATCATGCCGGATGGTATTCCGATTATCGGTACGGTCGAATACAATGGTACAGTCAAAGCCCGCGGCGTCAGCCTGCCGATTGCCGGTGTAAACTGCGAGCGCGGTGAAAACAGCGTAGTTCTCTACAATGAATACTATGATGCGACGACAGGGACGAATGCCTATGGCATGGAATACGTCGTGAAAAACAATAAAGTCATTGCGATAAATACCGGAAATTCGCCGATTCCACAAGGGGGGACTGTTGTGTCCGCACATGGGACAGCGAAAGACGCGCTTTCCAGCCTCAAAGTCGGTGATACATTGACAATTAGCGAAGATGTAGGACAGCCGTGGAATGCGGCAAAACAGATCCTGGGCGTCGGCCCACGGCTTCTGGAAAATGGCCGGGTGAATGTCACGGCGGCACAGGAACAGTTTGGCGGTGATGTTGCCGGCGGACGAGCTCCGCGGACGGCTATCGGCATACTGCCGAACCAGCATGTTCTGCTGGCTGTCGTTGACGGCAGGCAAAAGAGCAGCATCGGCTGCACGCTGTCGGAGCTGGCAGAGCTGCTGAAGGATTTTGGGGCGGTTAATGCCGTCAATTTTGATGGCGGCGGTTCATCAGAGCTTGTCATCGGCGGGCAGATTATAAACAATCCTTCTGATGGTGCTGAGCGTAATGTCGGCAGTGCTTTAATCGTGTGCAAGAAGTGATTTTGACAGCGGAAAAACTTGCTATTGCCAAGGTATAAGGTATAATGAAAATAAAGGTATTTGTAATTTTTATATAGAAGGATAGGGGGGCGGAACATGAACAGAAAAATTTTAGCGGCAATATTTTTTGTCTGCCTTACGGTTGGCGGAATACATTTAGCTGTTGCCGGTGGCTTAACGGATGTGAAATCAACTTTGGGCGGGACGGTCACCTGGACGGTTGCGGCCGGAACTCATGTGGAGGAAGGCAGCGAAATCATTCGGATTTCAACGCTGACTGGATCGGCAGCGGCCGCTCGGGCGAGTTCTGCAGGAACGGTACGGGAAGTCCTCGTGCGAAGCGGGGATGCGGTGCAAAAAGGCATGACGGTAGCGCGGATTGCTGAAGACTGAAAGCGTAAATAGAAGTTCTGAGAGGTGAAGTTTTTGCATAAATTGGTAATACGCATAATAGCAATTGGCTTGTTTTTGATTGGGCTGCCGATGGGGCAGGCTTGGGCGATGCCGGAAATTCTCACGACGGCGGAGCTGCAGCCGGGAATGGTCGGGGTGGCTAGAACGGTCATGAAAGGATCGGATATCGTCACCTTTGATGTGGAAATTCTTGGGGTGGAAGCAAATGGCAAGGGTGTGCATGAGCAGATCCTTGCCAGAGCTTCGGGCCCGATTGTCGATGAAACTGGCGGCGTTATCCACGGTATGAGCGGCAGTCCGGTTTATGTGGAGGGCAAGCTTGTCGGGGCCGTAGCCCGCGGCATTGCTGCGGAAACGGATCCGCATGTCTTTTATATTACGCCGATTGAAGAGATGCTGAAAATTTGGGATTTGGCAGATACGAAAAATAAAACAGAAATAAAGCAAGTGGATTTAAAGACCGCAGTTGCGAAAGAAGCGGCCGCGCAGGCGAAAAAAAATGCGGCGGGACCAGAGAAAGATAAAGCAGCAAAACAAGCAGCAGTGACTGAAACGGCTGGCGATAGCCAGACCGCAACAGCACCATCCGTGCAGAAAGCTGTCTATCCGCTATCCACGCCGCTGCTCGTAGCCGGTTTTACCGATGCGAGCCTGAACTTTTTGAAAGAGAAATTGGCGCCCTTTTCGCTGGTTCCCTACAGCGGCGGCGTTACGGGCGCTCAAAGCGCTGTCGTACAGCGCAATGCCACGTTGGAACCTGGAAACAGCGTAGCGGCAGCTTTGGTTTTTGGCGATTTCACGGTTGGGGCGACCGGAACTGTTACGGCAGTTGACGGCAGTCGCATTCTGGCCTTCGGGCATCCGTATACCTATCGCGGTAATGTGAATTACTTTATGATGGGGGCGGATGTCATCGGCGCCGCCGGATCGCTGACGAACGGAACGAAAATTGCCTCGTTTGGCAATCTGATCGGCCGGATCAATCAGGATCGTTATTCCGGGATCGCGGGTGTTCTCGGAAGCTTTCCGAGTGTTGTGCCGATACAGGTAATCGTTGCCGATGTCCAGACCGGCAGAAAAATAACGTATAACTCGCAGATCGCATATGATGAGGATCTCCTGCCGACGATCGGGGCAGCCATTGCCTATGCGTCCATTGACAAGACGATCGACCGGCAGGGATCGGGTTCGGCGAAGCTCTCATTTGAAATCATGACGAATGCCGCTGACGGTGGTATCATGAAGCGGAGCAATATGTTTTATAATGGAGCGGATGTCGGCCCCATTGCCGTGGGGGAACTCGGGCAGGCACTGGCACTGCTTTGCAGCAATGATGAAAATGAATCGGATGTTCTCAGCATCAAAGTCAAGGTCGCGATCGATGAAAATCGGCAGACGGCTTCGCTGCTGGAAGTTGTTCCGGATAAAATGAAGGTTAAGGCCGGCGAAACCTTGAATCTGAAGGTTAAGCTTAAGCCTTACCGGCGTCCGGCAGAAACCATTGATATACCGTATGTGATTCCGAAAACGCAGGCTGCGGGGCCGCTGAATCTGGAACTGCGCGGTGGCGGGCTCGTATCGGTAGAGCAGATTCTCCTGCAGCAGAGCGCCCTGTTCGGTGCGGAACCAGAAGTCAAACAGCCATTAGCAGAGCGGCTCAAAAACTTTCTCACGGCCAATAAAAATAATGAAATCATCATCAGTCCGGCGGCACCGCCGCTGATGACGGAAAAAGAACAAATGGAAGCGATCCAGCAGGTCGTGCAGCAGCAGGCGCAGCAGCCAGCTGCCGGCAGCCCGGCAAAGCCGGCGGCTGCGCCTGCCGATACGGTAGGACGGTTTGAGACAAAATATATTATTGATAATTTGACGCATGTGTCCTTACAGGTAGAAAAAAAGCACAGTTGAAATTGAGCCCGACCCGTTAGCGGTGAGCAGCCGGTTTTGTGCTCTTGGTGTTGTTATACAAACAAAAGGCGCTGCAAAATGGAAAATTTTGCGGCGCCTTTTTGTTTTTTCGCAAAAAAGAATTGAATATTGCTGAAAAAAATAGTAAACTAATATTTACTATTAGAATCTCATGGTTAAATGCGAGGATTGGCATAAAATAGATTTGGCAAAAAGGAGCAAAGTCGATGTTTATCCGCTATTTGGAAAAAATAGGCCGGAAGGTTATCGCTTCCCTGGAAACCTTAGGGGCGGTCATGCTGCTTGTCGGACGCACGGTCGAGCAGCTGCGGCATTGGCCGCGTCTGCGGCATGTGTTTGCCCAGATGGCGCATCTCGGGGTCGATACATTACCCATTGTGACATTGACGATGCTCTTTACGGGGATGGTCATCACACTGCAGACGGCGCATGAATTCATCCGCTTTGGCGCGCAGTCGACCATTGGCGGCGTGGTTGCCATTGCGGTCGCGCGGGAACTCGCTCCGGTGCTGACTGGCGTGGTGGCTGCCGGCCGTGTCGGTGCGGCAATTACGGCGGAAATCAGTACGATGAAGGTCACTGAACAGATTGATGCCCTGAAGGTCATGGCGACAAATCCGATCGGCTATCTCGTCGTGCCGCGCCTGCTGGCCTGTATGATCATGCTGCCGCTGCTGGTTGTTTTCGGCGATGCTGTTGGCACCTTCGGCGGCTGGATTATATCGACGTATTATGCCGGAATCAGCTCCTTTACCTTTATACAGTCGATTGACACATTTACTGTGCTGCATGATGTTACCGGCGGACTTATCAAGTCGGTCTTCTTTGGGGCGGTTATCGCAATCATCGGCTGTTATCAGGGCCTTAATGCGCCGAATGGAGCAGAAGGCGTTGGTAAAGCTACAACCCGGTCTGTTGTCGGTTCGATCATCGTGATATTTATTGCGAATTGCTTCATGTCTCTGTTACTTTATCGGTGAGGTGTTCTATGATACGATTAGTCGATGTCAATAAAGAATTTAAGGGCCGCAAGGTTTTGCAAAATATAAATTTAACGGTGCATAAAGGTGAAACGCTGGCCATCATCGGGGCCAGCGGATCCGGGAAAAGTACGCTTTTGCGGCTGATGATCGGGCTTTTGCAGCCTACACGCGGCGAAATTTGGATCAAGGATGTTGAAATATCAAAATTGTCGGAACGGAAATTGGATGAAGTGCGGCTTACGATGGGGATGGTTTTTCAGTACTCCGCTTTGTTCGACTCAATGACGGTCGGCGATAATGTCGCCTTTGGCCTCCGGGAACACACCCGGATGACGGAAGTGGAAATCAGCCGCATCGTGGCCCAAAAACTTGAAATGGTCGATTTGGCAGGACTCGAGAAAGTCATGCCGAATGAATTGTCCGGTGGCATGAAAAAACGGGTCAGTCTGGCTAGAGCCATCGCCTTTGGCCCGGAAATTATCCTCTATGATGAACCGAGCTCTGGCTTGGATCCGATTATGGCGGCCAAAATCGATGAACTCATTGTCCATACCCAGCAGGTGCTGGCGGTTACCTCTGTCGTGGTCACGCATGATATGCGAAGTGCTTGTTACATCGCCGATCGCATCGCCATGATTTATGAGGGTGAGCTCATCGCGCTCGACACGGTGGAAAAAATAAAGCAGTCTGAGGATGCAAGGGTACAGGAGTTTTTCCGGGGGATGTTTGAGGGAAGAGAGGGGGCGAAACGATGACAAGCGAAGCAAAAGTCGGGGCTTTTACGATTGCGGCACTGGCGCTGCTGGCCTTTATCGCGATTCACTTGACGGGTTTTCAGCTTGATGGCGATAAGGGCTATGCGATTGATGTGATGTTTGATCAAGCCCAAGGCCTGCGGGCCGGTTCCGGCGTTCGCTATGCCGGCGTCGACGTTGGCACGGTGCAGGCAGTAAATGCCGATGGGCGCGGAGCCAGAATTTCTCTGAAAATCAATGAGGGAACGAAGATTCCCCAGCATTCTGTATTTTCCATCAGCAGTGATGGTCTCATGGGGGAAAAGTTTATCAGCATTTCGCCGGGGAAGGAAAATGATGGCACGTTTATTGAACCGGGAGTACTTGTCTTTGGCAGTGCCGGGCATGATGTCGGCCAGATGATGGCCAAGGCAACGCAGACGCTGGAGGAAACGCAGAAGCTCGTGCAGTCTCTCAATGATATTTTGGGGAATCCGGCGGTGAAGACTTCGCTGGTGCAATCCGCGCTGAATCTTAAGGATCTTACCGGAAACTTGAATGAATTGACGCTGCTTTTGCAGCGTATGGCCGTGAATAACGAACAGGATCTGCGCTCGCTGGTGCAGAATCTCAATGTGATGTCAGGCAGCCTGGTCAGTGCCGCGGATGGTGTGGATCAGCTGATTCATGATTTTTCGGGCAATGGGCAGACAGCGGCCAATTTGCGTCTGGCCGTGACGAATCTCACCAGTACCAGTCAGCGCATTGAGCACATGGCAGCCAATCTCGAACCGGTTGTTGCCGATCCGCAGACGGCAGCCGATCTGAGGGTCATTTTGCAAAATACCAAAAATGTTACAGCCAGGGCGGATTCTATGCTGGAAAAAGTCAGCTCAATACAGACCGAGGCTGGCGTAGATGTTCTCTACAGTGGCAGCAAGCAGGATTGGCAGACAAATGCGGATTTTAGAATATATGCAAGTCCGCAGAAGTTTTTGCTTTTGGGTGTAGATGATATCGGCGATGGGAACAAAACCAATGTGCAGCTCGGTACAGTTCAGGGGGATTTTATCGGCAGGGCCGGCATTGTCGACAATAAAGTCGGTTTGGGGCTGGATCTGCAACCAGCGGAAACTTGGAAGGTTTCGTTTGATGCCTATGATCCGGATGATGTCCGGCTCAAGCTGCGGGCGCAATACCGGATTGCTCCGGACACATACCTCATCGGGCAGACAAACAACATAAACAAGAAAGACGAGCGCGCCGCGTACTTTGGTGTTCGCCGCACTTTTTAGTATAGATTTTTACAGAGAACAATGAAAAACAGGAGGATTTAGTATGAAAAAATCAAATTGGGATAAAAAACTGACCGCTATGGTATTGGGGGGCATCATGGCCCTTTCGGTCACGAGTGCAACAGCGCTGGCAGCAGAACATATGGACTTGAATTTGGCGGACAGTCTGGCTATGGCTTTAAACAATAACCGGACGATCAAGCAATCCATCGAGTCAGCGGACTCGGCTAACTGGGCACTGAAAGCTGCCAAGGGGAATAAAGGTCTGTCTTTGGATTGGAGTGCTACGGCCAATGCGGTTGGCGGCGCTGCTTACAGCAACCGGGACCGGGATTTCACCAATACACTGACGGCTTCTTTGCCAATCTACACCGGCGGCAAATTGGAAAATAACGTAAAATATGCAGAAATAGGTTTGGATGTCAGCAGTTTGAATCTCGAAAATACAAAGCAGAGCATAAAACTCCAGACGACGGAGGATTATTACAAGATACTGCAGTGCCGCAATCTTTTGCAGGTGCGTCAGGAGTCCGTGGCATCGCTGCAGGGCCATTTGAAAAATGTAATGGCGCAATTTACCGTTGGTACAGTTGCGAAATCGGATGTTCTGCGCTCTCAGGTAGAGTTGGCGGATGCGCAGCAGGCATTGGTTTCGGCGCAAAATAATTACGATTTGGCAATGTCGGCGTTTAATAATGTTGTCGGTTTGTCCTTGGATACTTTTGTCAACATTCAGGATGAACTCCGCTATGAAAAATACAGCATGGTTTTGGAAAACTGCATTGATTATGCGATGACACACCGCCCGGACGGCATTGCCGCGGAAAAGACGATTCAGCAGGCAGAAGCCAGTATCAAGGTTGCGAAAGCAGGACAACTGCCGCAGGTTTCCCTGGCAGCCAGTGACTATATCGACGGGGAGAAGGCTTTTAAAGATGATGTCACCGATAAATGGGCGGTTGGCGTTTCGGCGCAGTGGAATCTCTTTGACAGCAATGTAACCCGTTCGCAAATCAAACAGGCGGAAGCTGCAAAACGCAAGGCAGAAGAAGCTGGCAATGAGCAAAAAGATACGATTCAGCTCGAAGTTCGTCAGGCTTATCTGAATATGTTGGCGGCGGAAAAGAACATCCAGACGACGCAGACGGCGGTAGACCAAGCGCAGGAAGATTATAAAATTGCCGGAGTTCGCTACAGCGCCGGGGTTGGTACTAACCTTGATGTAATGGATGCGCAGGTTTCGTTGACGACAGCAAAGACAAATTATATTCAGGCACTCTACGACTACAATACAGGCAAGGCTACGCTGGATAAAGCCATGGGTATTCCAGTGGATCTTGATGCCAGTACTTATCAGAAAACAGCTCCAATAGCGGCTAAATAAGTTGTTGAAACTGTAAAATAAAGTTCATTCTCCAGCCGTTTTAGCGAGCTGGTCGGGCCAAAACAAAATGGAGAGCTGATTTTGTTTTGGCCCTTTTGCTTGCGGCCTTTTTGGTTGTTTTATGCGTGACAGGCGCCGCAAAAGATTTTCCAAGAGATCTGTGCTAAAGTTAAAATGGGTGTTTGTCTGGAAAAAACGAAGATAAAAGAGGAACAAAGTTTGCTGGCGGCGAATCTACAAGAGTTACAATTGGTTTTTAGGAGGTGAAGATCTGTGAAATGCAAGGCGTTTTCTCTAAAAGTAAAAATAAGCTTACTTCTGTTCGTAGTCTTGGCTGCAGGGCTTGCCAGTCTATGGTACATAAAATCGCAGAACTTCACCCAAAACATCGGAGCCTTGGCCGCGGAGGAAGCTTCCCGTTTTTTGGCGACGGATGTAAAAATAGATGGCATTAAAATCGAAACAGCCAATTCTTTGCGGCTCCAGGGCCTTGTCGTGCAGGACAAACAGGGTGAGGTTTTGCTTAAGGCGGAAAGCGTACTGGTTCATTTCAGCCCGCTGGCCTTATGGCAGGAAGCATCTCCTTTGAAAGGCATTGATGAAATTACTGTGCAGTCGCCAAAACTTGTGCTGAAACAACGCGAAAACGGTATTTGGAATTATGAAGATATCATTTCGGCAGAAAGGAAAAAAAGCAGTGACTTTTCCGGCAAAATCCGCGTAAATAATGGAACAGTAACGGGAGCGCTGGAGGCTGGCAAATTGACACTGACGGATATCGCGGGGATTGTCGATTTTGCGAAGTATCCTTCCTTGCATATAAAGGCTTCGTTCACGCAAAATGGTGCGGCAGCGGAAATTTCCGCTACGGTTGGTTCAGACCGCCAGTTCGCAAGCATTAAAGGGGACAATTTTGCGCTGATGGATTATCTGCCTTTTTTGCCACCCAATACGCTGCCTGATGTCACGGTTAAAGATGGTACGGTAAAAAAACTTACGGCGACCATAGTCAAAGATGACGGCGCGGCTATTAAAATCAACGGCCAAGCGGAAATTGAAGGTGGCGCAGCTGTCTTTATGGAAAAAAAAGCTGCAGATATCAAGGCACTGCTTGTATTCAATGAAAAGGAAGTGCGCGTCTTCAGCCATGCTCTGCTGGAAGAGCAGCCACTGGCTGTGCATGGCAAGCTGCGCTTTGACACCGGGGCCATGTACATGGACCTCATTGCCGAGTCGCCGGGTTTAAAGCCGGAGCGGATCATCGACGGCATTCCTTATGCCGGTGAAGTGTCCTTTACTGCCAACATCACGGGAACGATGGCAGATCCGTCGGTTGCGGGTGAATTCAAGGCGAAAAATGGCGAAGCCGATGGGTATGCTTTCCAAAATGCCAAAGCGAAGGTCAAATTCAGTCAAAATCACTTATTTGTGGATGAGCTGACAGCGGAGATCTTTGGTGGCACGATTCGGGTACAAGGTCAATTGGCGCTAAGCGATATGGTTTATAACGGGCAGGCCAAGGCTGTTAATCTTGATGCAGCGGCCTGCAGTGGATTTTTGCCGGAGGTTCAGGGCCGGATTGGGGCCGATATCGGGTTTAACGGTCAGGGCAGGGATCTTGATCAAGCAGAGGTTTACGGCAGCTTGTTGATGAACCATGGTTCCTATCAGGCGATAGGCTTTCAGCAAATGCAGGCCTCTTTCTATAAAATTGGTTCGCAGATCACGGTGGATGCCCTGAGTGCTGCCTTACCTGATGGCGGTGTATTCAGCTTGGAAGGGACTGTGGCTGGCGATGCGATCAATCTTGATTTTCGGGGCCAGCATGTTGACTTGTCCTTGTTGCAGCAGTTTGTTCCGCAGGCTGATGTCAGCGGGTTGGCAGACTTTTCAGGCCGCTTGCGCGGCAGTCGGGACAATCCCAAAGTTCGCTTGGATTTTTCTGCGACGGACGGTTTCCTTTTTCAGCAGCCTTATCATAGTGTGCAGGGCAGTGCTGGCGGCAGTCTGAACGGGGTGTACATTCATGATTTCAGCATGGAAAACGGTGGCCGGATAACGCATACAGCCAGCGGCATCATCGGTTTTACCGGAGCGAAGAAGCTCGATTTGAAGATTGAAACAAAAGGTGCCCGCATGGAAGACCTTGCCGCACTGCTGCTGCCGGAGCAGCCGATTACCGGCAATGTTGATAACAGCCTCCAGTTGACGGGGACCGTTGACGACATGCAGGCACAGGGCCATATTCACTTCTATGAGGGCAGTTACCGCGGCGTTTTGTTAACCGGAGCCGATGGTTATTACACGCGGCAAAATGGCCTTACCACGTTGCGCGATTTCTATATCCAATCGCCATTGATCAATTTGCGATTGAGCGGCATTATGGACAAGGCGGAAAATCTTGATTTTTCGGTGCAGGCGGAGGATATTCATCTCGATAAACTCGATGCGCATCTGCCCTATCCGGTGAGCGGCACCGCAAAATTTGCCGGAAAAATACGGGGCAGCCTGAGCCTGCCCGTGTTTAGCGGTGCGCTGCAGGCGGAGGCTTTGGAATTGAATGGGCAGAAACTCCATGAGGTTGCTGGCGATGTAGAATACAGCAATCATGTTTTGATGTTGAACAAATTTGCTTTTCAGCAAAATGGCGGTAGTTTTGATCTCAGTGGGCGCATTGATACGGCGACCACCGCTGTGGCTGGAAGCCTGAAAGTGAAGTCTGCCGATGTGAATGCGATGCTGGCCGTGGCCAATTACAAAAATGACCTGATTACCGGGCGCCTCGATGGCACGATTGATTTCGGCGGCACGTTTGCCAATCCGGCGGCGCAGGTGCAGGGCTATATCGATGCGGGTACGCTGAAAGGTTATCCGCTGCGTCATATTATGCTCGATATCAGCCTGCAGAATCGCGTCCTTACGCTCCATAAATTTTATGGGGAACAGGGTCTCGGCAAAGTCGCCGCCGAAGGGGATATCGACCTGGATGGTCCGATTTCGGCGCGTTTGTCAGCGCAGGATATCTCGGCCAGCTTGTTGATGCATCTGATGGACAGTGATGTCGATATGCAGGGGACGTTGAACGTTGATGCGCAGCTTGGCGGAACCCTTGCCAATCCGGCAGCCGATGTTTCGGTTGATGTTGTAAACGGCGGGGTAGGTGCGGCAACCTTCGATTCATTGACGGGATTGCTCAATTTGAAAAACGGCATTATCAATGTCAATCAGGTGCTGCTCAAAAAAGGCCCCTATAAGGCAAGTGCCTATGGAACTGTGCCGCTGCGCGCCTTGCAGTCAAAACCGTGGGAAATGCCGGATGACTATGAACAGATTAACCTGCGGGTGGGACTCGATCAGGCCGATCTGAGCGTGTTGCCAATGCTTTCCAAACAGGTGGATTGGGCGATGGGACCGCTTAAAGGCGGCGTGACGATTACGGGAACCCTGGCGCATCCGTTTATCAATGGTGGCGTTCGGCTCAGTGATGGGGCGATAAAGTTCAAACAGCTTAAAAATCCGTTGCAGAATATGCAGGTGGATATTGATTTTAAAAATGATCGGATGACGGTCAATAAATTTAGTGGTCTCATGGGCGGAGGAACTTATGCCCTGACTGGATCGACGCTGGTGACCGGCGGCGGTTTTGCGGAATATGACTTTAAGTTTGTTCTGGACAAGCTCGGCATCGACTGCGATTTTTATCAAGGACCGCTGTCCGGTGAGTTTGCGTTAAATACCGGGGAGATTTTTGGCCATACGTTGCCGAAGCTTGCCGGAAACCTTACGATTGCCAATGCGATGATCACGATACCGTCAGTGCCCGACACAGAAGGGGCATTGCCAAATATGATCATTGACCTCGGTCTCAATGTTGGCGAAAAAGTCCGGCTTTACAGCCCATTTCTTTACGATCTGAGTTTGAAGGGAGCTGCCCATTTTGGCGGGACAACCCGCCATCCGCAGCCGTCCGGCGAAATCGCCGTGACGCGTGGCAAGATCAGTTATCTTAAGACCGTTTTCGAAGTGCGCGATGCCGTGGCTTATTTTAATCAGGTGGATTCTTTTCTGCCGATGATTCATCTCGGTGCCGATACAAAACTCAATCAGACGAAAGTATACTTTACGGTCGATGGGCCGGCAAACAATATGGGAATCAAGCTGGCTTCAGATTCAGATATGAGCGACAGCGAGATCTTGCAGCTGCTGACGCTGCGCAGTCGGTACCGACCAGCAAATGCCAGTGACAATGGAACATCTGATTTGGCGGCACTTTTTGACATAGGCCTGAGAATGAGCTTTCTCAGCGCAGTGGATAATATCATGCGCAGTACCATGCAGGTGGATGAGTTTAATATTGTCCGCGATACGCTTTCTTCATCGGGTGGTGCCGGAAATAAAACGAACCGGGAAGTATATAATGTGGAAATCGGTAAATACCTGAGCGATAAGTATATGTTGAAATATACGAAAGGCATTGGCTATAACAATGACAAAATCGGCATACAATATGAGTTGAATGACCGCATTGGCCTGTCGGGCAGTACCAGCAGCCGCGACGGGTTTACCATCGGACTGGAAGCGCGATTCAAATTTTAAAAAGAAATGAGGTGAGCCCATGGATCTCAATGAATACCTGGAAGAACTCAAAAAAATAGATGTTTTGGCGCCGCAAATCGAAAAGAAATTGTGGCGGTCCTATAAAGATGAAAACAATATGGAGTCGCGCCGTACCTTGATCGAGGCTTATCAGCCGCTCGTGTTTAAGCAGGCGATGCAGTTTCGCATTCTCGATAACATTATGGATATTATTCAGGAAGGAACCGTGGGTCTTATCGAGGCGGCGGAAAATTACGATCACGAGCGCGGCGCGGCCTTTAGCCTCTATGCTGTGCACCGCATTCGTGGCCGCATGCTGAACTTCGTCCGCAAGGAAGGCAGCTGTGATATTGCCTGTCTCGACGGAACACTGGCGGAGGCCGGCGGCCTTACCGCTGCCAATGCAATTGTTGATCCGACAGCTGCCGTGGCAGAGCAGGCTGAACAGAGTTTTTTGGCCGCTGCCCTGCAGAACGCTTTGCAACGCCTGCCCGAAAAAGAGCGTGAGGTTTTGCGCAGCGTCTATTTGCAAAATCAGGAGCCGCGCGATGTGGCAGCGGCATTGGCAGTTAGCACTTCCCATATTTACCGTCTGCAAAAAACCGGCATTCGTCGCATTCGCGGCATGCTGTCAAAGCTTATGCAGCACTGGTAATAACGTATGCTGGTGAAAACAAGCTGTTTTTGCCTGTAATATATAGAAAAACGAACAAATATCAGTTTATTAGTGAAATTCAGCAGAATATCGACCGCAATAAATGAGAATGGAGCTGGGAATATAATAGTGAAATGACGCGCCGGAAGGAGTGGAATGTATGTCAGCAGGAAAGAATCGTTTGAAGCGGCATATTGCCGCTGCCAAAGAGTGGCTGGGCCGGGCTGAAAAATCGCTGGATCAGGATAATGCGATCAAGGGCGATTTGAATCTGATGCTGGCGCAGGCTGAACTGCAGCGGGCTAAAGAAACAAAGACTGGATCGCGGCGCAGTCACGGACATGGATGGCAGTTGGCTCCTTTGGCGGTTGCCGTTTTGCTCGTCTGGGCAGGTCTGGGGCTGATGGATTTTCGCACGGTCGATCGACCGGCACCGTTATTGCAAACGATGGCTGAAGAGCAGCCCAAAACGGCTGCGTCAACTGCAGTCGTAAAACCGGCAGCTCCGCTGCCAGAAAAAGTGGCACCGGCCATTGTTTTGCCACAGCCTGAAGTTGTTCCGGCTGCCGCGGTAAAACCGGTCCTGGCAGAAACCGCAGCGCAACCAGTCAGACAGGCTGCGCCGCCGCAGACCACTGCAGAACCAGCAACGGTTCCGCCAGTAGAAATGCAAAAGCTCATGCGGGCCGCGGGAAAAACTTTGCGCGCTCAGTAGAAGTGCTGAAATCATAGGAGGTTTTTTTTGAATAAGAAGAAATACAGATCGATTGCCTGCGCATTAGCGTTGGCGGGCAGTTTTGCAACGATAAATTTTACGCCGGTCTATGCGGCAGAGGAAGAAGACAGCAGTGCCAACGAAGCGGCAGCAGACCAAACTGGCATTGAAACGACTGCGGCAGATGAAGTTCCGGCAGCTGCCGCTCCGGCTGAACCAGCTGCGGCAGTAAATCCGCCGGTCGCGTCAGCAGTGCAGACTCCGGCTGGCGCTCAGCGTGCAGCCCGGCTTGAAGCTTGGCGCAGTGCCAGACCGGAAGAGGCTGTAATCAAACAGGCCGGGCATGATTATGTCGGGCAGACGGCTGTTTCGATAGATATTGAAGGCACACAGCTCACGGCGCAGGCCCGGGCTGCCGTCAAGTTGAAGGCTGGCGACACAATCACCGAGGAATCTATTTCACAGGATCGTCAGGCGATCTACGAAACGGGCCTCTTCTATGATGTTTATCCGAGTTTCACTGTCATTCCGGAAGGCGTAAAGATTACATACCATGTCATGGAGAACCCTGTGCTTTCTTCCGTAGAAATCATTGGCAATAAAGCTTTGGATTCGGCTACCATCAAGGCTTTGCTTACGGTTCCGACCGGAGAAATCCTAAACAGCAAGACGCTCAATACAAATATTACGGCCATTGAAGCCCGTTACCGCAAAGACGGTTACATTCTGGCCAAAATCAGCGATATCAATATGACCAATGAAGGTGTGCTCAAGCTCACTTTTAACGAAGGTGTATTGGAAGGTTATACAGTTAAGGGTAACGAAAAGACAAAGGACTATGTTATCAAACGTGAAATGCGCATGCAGCCGGGGGAACCCTTCAATGTGAAAAAGGCTCGCCGCAGCATGCAGCGCGTTTATAACCTGGGTTATTTTGAAGATGTAAATATGAAGCTCAATCCAGGCAGGGAACCCAATGCCATCATTTTAGAAACAACCGTTGTGGAAAAGCGAACGGGCAATTTTGCTGTTGGCGCCGGCTATAGCAATTCTGATGGTTTTATCGGTATGATATCCATTGGCGACAAAAACTTCCGCGGTACGGGTGATGCGGTCAATCTGAGCTATGAATTCAGCGGCAATGACAATGACAATAAGGGATATGTCTTCTCCTATACCAGACCATGGCTCGATAAAAAACAGACAACCGGGACTATCCGCGTCTACAATCGAACCTACGAATACGATGATTATGACACCAGCGGGAATTTGATTGAAACCTATAATAAAAAATATTCCGGCGGAGAAGTCACTTTCAGCCGTCCGGCAACGGAGTATTCAACGAACTCGGTAACGCTGCGGGATCGCACCGACAGCTATGTGAAGCATAAAGATGACGGCATTGACCGCAGTACCGAAGCCTATGCAGATTGGCGGGCTGCAAACTTTGGCCAGACGCGCAGTGTAACGTTGCAGCACATTACGGATACGCGCGATAATATTTATACGCCGACAACGGGGCGGAGAACCAGCCTGACAACAGAATTTGCCGGTTTGGGTGGCGATTTTGATTATCAGAAATACACAATTGAAGAAAATCGTTATATCAAGGTCGGCCATGCGCAGGTGCTGGCACTGCGCGGCCAATACGGTCATGGTGACGGTTCGATTCCGGAATCGGCGCAATACCAGCTCGGTGGGCAGGACTCCCTGCGCGGCTATCGCAATGACCAATTCGAAGGCAACAGCATGTTCCTGGGAACCGTTGAATACCGTTTCCCTCTTGTCAGAAAAGTACAGGGGGCTGTGTTTACGGACTTCGGTAATGCTTGGAATGATGGCTGGTCGCCGGGAACTATTCATAAGAGCATCGGTGTAGGCTTGCAGCTGGAGACGCCGGTCGGTCCGATCCGCTTCGATGTCGGCCATGGTGAAGACGGCAACCGCACGCATTTCAGTGTAGGCGGCACATTCTAAATGATTTTTCTGCCGGGAAAGGTGATGGCTTATGCAGTTTAAATGGCTGCTTATGCTGCTGATTGCCGTTTCTTTGCTTGCGGCACCGGCAGCGGGGCAGGCTGCGCCGGCGATGGTCGAGAAAACGGATGTTCAGGTAGAAGCGCTGTCGGGACATCTGCCGCCGCTGATTCAAAAGCGGATGCAGGCCAGCGTCCAGTCGTTGGCAGATCAGCTTTTGACGGGACAGCGCATTGATCGGGTTGCTGACGGGCGCAGCCAGTATGAAGACATCATTCATGACGTCTTCGACAAAATTTTGGTCGGTTACAGTGTGGCTAAGGTCACGATTGTTCCGGCAGAGACATCGCAGCTGTTCGTACAGCTTGTTCCCTGGGCGGAAACGATTCAGGGCGTGACGGTGGAAATTGATGTTGAGGGCATGCCGCCGGAGATTGCCGCGTTGGCCAAACAGGATTTGGCCGGCGTAGCTGTGGTTTTCGAGCAAAGCCTTATGGGTCTTCCCGTCGATGCTACGGACTGGACAAATGGCGTCTTAAAGAGCAGTTTGCAGGATTTTATGGATAAGCAGCTGCCAGAGTTTCGGGCGGACTTTGACATGGATACAGGCCGGGAAACCGCGGTAAAGCTTACGGTTTATCCTAAAGGGCCGGTGATCCGCAATATAGACCTGAGCATGCGGTCGGATACGATGCCCAATATATTGTTGCTGAATTATCGGCCACAGCTGCAAAAGAGGGCCGATATCATGCTGGGCGTGCCAATTGCTTTTGTAAACCGGCATCAGGAATATTTTCGGCGGATTTTAAAAGACTCGCTCGATACGACGCCGGATTTTAAGAATTTTAAGATGCATACGGTGATTGACCTGCAGCCGGGTGCCCGGACGGTCATTATGAGCCGCTCGGATACCGCTAAATATCGCTTGCGATTCGAAGACCGTTTAGATATGGGACGTTCTGGTGACAATGGCGAAAGCACGTCATTTAGTGCCTATGCAGGAATGATGATTTCGCCGAAGGATGCCCTGTTCGTCCAGACGGAATTTTATCCACAGGATGTCCGATTCATATGGTATGGCGGCTATGCCCGGATGTTTGCCGAAGATGCAGAAGTTTTTGTCAAGTACGATACCAATACCCGGGATTTTGTCTTGGGCGCGGGGAAGACCTTTGATCAGCGCTGGCATCTGCGCTATGAGTATGCGCAGGCGACCAGTCTCGGCGAAATCGGCGTGCGCTATCGCCTGCATGATTTTGTCAGTCTGGAATACATCTTGCAGAAAGATGACAGCTGGCTGCGTCTCATAGGAAACTTCTAAATTGCTTGAATATAAAAAAAGAGTTTGTTATAATGAAAATGTTTTCTAAATAAAGTTTTAACGTGAACTAAAGAGAACTCATCGCTTTAGCTGACGATCAAGAGAAACCCGTAACGGGCAAAAGGAGAAAAAATATGATTAAGTTTGAAAAAAAGCAAGTAAAGGTAATTAGTGTTGCTATTGCGTTGGTATTTGTATTCAGTGTTGTGGGCATTGCCTTGTCGCAGTCCGGTTCAGGCATAGCCTCGGCAGCTTCATCCTCCAATGTAGGAACGATTGATTATCGTCAGGTGATGTCGCAGCATCCGGACCTTACAGCTGCCAATGCTGAAATGCAGCAGGCTTATCAGGATGCACAGGAAGATTTCAAAACGAAGACTACAAGCATGAACGATCAGCAGAAACAGGAATACTATCAGCAGACGCAGGAACGTTTGATGAATAAAGAAAAAGAACTCATCGAACCGATTCGTGCAAAAGTACAGGATGCTGTCAAAAGCGTAGCCGAAGCCAAAGGTTTGTCTGTTGTCCTCGATAAGAGCAGTGTTGTCTACGGTGGACAGGATATCACGCCGGATGTCGTCAAAAAAGTTACGAAATAAAGATAACGCATAGAAATTTTAGTACCGAGCCAGCGTGACTGCGCTCGGTACTTTGTTGAAGGAGTGGTTATGTGCCGGAGCGGAAGAAAAAAATCATTCTGGGCAGTGCAGTTTGTCTGCTATTGCTTTTGTTTGGCGTGTATTCTGTAAGACAGCATTTTGCTAAGCCGCCGGTCACAGCACCATCCTCCGAATATACCATAGGGGTTATGGATCTCAAAAAAGCCATGAACGAGCATCCGCGCTATGCAGATCTGACAAAGCTTCGCGAGCAGAGGAATGCGCTGGCAGCTGCGGCTGAGGTAAAAACAGCGTTCAGCTTTGCCAATCCGCTGCCAGAAGTTCCTGTTAAGCCCTTTGATGATGGAGCTGAACAAAAGGCGAACCAGCAAAAAGCCCAAAAGCTTTTGGAATATGAACGCAATCTGCAGGCCAAAGAGCAGGAGCTGCGCTCCAGTCTCGAGAGCCAGCGGCGTGCCGATAAAAAAGCCGTAAGCGAATCCTATCTGAATGCCATCTTCAACGGTACATTGAAGCTCGATAATGCGGCCAGCCTGCGTCTTACGGATGCGCAGCAAAAAGAAATACAGGACGCGATCAATGACTTGAAACGGCAGCGCGGTGCCAAGGTTCGTGCAATTGATTGGCAATATGAAAAACAAATTGCCGATCAGATTGATTTTTTGCGGCAGCAATATGCGGTGCAGCTGCAAATGGCGGTTGTGCAGGACGGTCAAAAATTCAGTGCAGAAGCTGCGGCTAAACAAACCGAGGCGCAGCTTCGCAATGCGGCCGCGATGCAGCGCGGCATGGAAAACACGGCCGATGGTTTTGCTGCAGGTGAGAAGAATCGGGCGGCCCTAGAAGCTAAGGACAGGGAAATTAATGCCTTGGAAGATCTCATCATCAAAGAGATTGCGGGCAAGGCGGCTAAAGCGGCAATTTTACATCATTTGGAATATATTTTTGCCAATCCGTTCGTCAATGTCAGTGCTTTGGATGTGACGGACGAAGTTATCGAAGAATTGAAAGCAAGCAAAAACTAAGAGTGCTATACACACAGGAAAGCAGGGGCAAATAAACATGAAATTAAAAAAGAAATCAATCTGTGCGCTGTTGATGGCTTTCGCTGTCGCTATTTTGGTCAGCGGCTGTTCTGATACAAGAATCGGTTATATCGATACGGAACGCGTCATGAAAGAAAGTCCGCAGATACAGAATATCGTCAAGACGGCCGAAGACGCCTATGCGCAGAAAAATAAAGAGATTTCTGAAAAACTCGATCAGGATAAAGCTTCTATGTCAGAAGAGGACTTCCAAAAAGCCGCTATGCAGGCCAGAACAGAACTGGCAGCAGTGCAGGCACCGTACTCGTCCCAGTTAAAGACACTGGTCGACACAGCGATGGCAGATGTTGCCAAGGAAAAGAAATTATCGGCGATTGTCGAAAAGAACCATATGAGCAGCAACCAGTTTGGACAGGCGCAGAAGTCGGAATTTGTCGTCCAGGGCGGCATTGATGTGACCGACGATTTGGTTCAGAAACTGCAGTAAAGGAAGTGTAACTGTGCAGAAAACATTACAGGAAATTGCTCAAATCGTCAATGGCCGGGTTTTGGGTGATAGCGGGCTTACGATTAGCGGTGTTACGAATATTACCTTGGCCGGGCCCGGGGATATAACGTTTGCCGTAGAACCTCATATAGCAGCAGCGGAGACCTGTGCGGCCGGAGCGGTAATCATTCCGGAGGATACGGAGCATTTTTCCAAAACAGCGATTCTCGTCAAAGAACCGCGGGAAGCGTTTACAAAACTTTTGGAAGTGTTTACACCGCCGCTGGAAATTCAGCGCGGCATCAGCGAAAAAGCGCATATCGGCAAAGATGTGAAAATCGGCAAAAATGTTGCGGTCATGCCATTTGCCGTCATTGATGATTATGCTGAAATCGGGGATAATGTCATTCTTTATCCTCATACATATATCGGTCAACATGCCTCGATTGGGGCGGATACACTGATCTATTCAAGTGTTACCGTGCGGGAATTTTGCAAGATTGGCGAACGGGTCATCCTGCACAGCTCAACGGTAATCGGCGGCGACGGTTTTGGTTTTATCACGAAAGACGGTGTTCATGGTAAAGTGCCGCAGGTCGGCAATGTGGTCATTGCCGATGATGTTGAGGTCGGCGCGCATGTGGGCATCGATCGGGCGACGATGGGATCCACTGTGATCGGCAGGGGAACAAAAATCGATAATCTCGTGCATATCGGCCATAATTGCGAAATCGGTGCCAACAATCTGATTGTAGCGCAGACCGGCATTGCCGGTTCGACGATTGTCGGCCATAATGTGACCTTTGGCGGGCAGACCGGCGTGGTCGGTCATATCCATATCGGCAGCAATACCGTGCTGGCAGCTCGTTCCGGACCGATCGGAGACATCCCGGAAAATGTGTTTTATGCTGGGTTTCCGGCCCGGCCGCATCAGGAATGGCTGCGGGCTGAAGTGGCTGCGAAAAAATTGCCGGAAATGCGCAAGCAGATCAAGGCTTTGGAAAAAAGGCTCCAAAAACTGGAAGATAAAAAATAGAGTTCAAAAGCGGCAAAGGGTTTTAGCGGATTTGCCGCTTTTTTTATAGGAGAAAATAAAATGAAGCAAAAACAGCTGGCGGGTTTGTTTTCTTTTATCATGCTGTTGCCGGCATGGACGGCGGCAGCACCTTCTTTGCAGGGCAGTACTGGAAATATTGTGGTTCCCTCGGCCGATGTCTTGCGTCTGGGACAGTTTGACCTCGGTTATTATCATGAGACCGGAGAGAAAACCGCTGTGGCGGCCGTCGGTATTAGCAGAAATTGGGAACTCAGTGCGGCCCGCAGAGAACGCGAACATGGCACTGACTATACGGCAGTTAATCTGAAATACGCCGTGGCCCAGGAAAGCATCACGGAGCCGGGCCTTGCCATCGGCGTTGAAGATATTTCCGCCGAGGGGGATCGCAGCCTCTACGTGGTAGCCAGTAAGGGGCTGCCTTTTGGCATTCGCTTGCATGCTGGCTGCGGTAATGGCAGTTATGGGGGCTTGTTTTATGCCGTGGAAAGAAAATCACGCCGCATGCGGCGGGCGGCGTATTCCCTGATGCTGCAGTGCTTGTGGAAAACAACGGCCATGAAACAGACTATGGAATCAGAATTTCGCTTTCGAAAGGCCTTAAGGCGACAGCGGGATGGCACGATGGGGAGAAATTTATAGGATTTACATATAACTATTATTAAGAGGATGATCGACGATGCTTTATCATATCATTAAATTTTGCAGCAGCGTGCTTTGCTTTTTGCCGGCCAGCTTTTGCCGCTGGTTGGGAGATCTTCTGGGAGAAATCACCTGGATTGTTGTGCCGAGGCGGCGCAAACGGATGGCGGTGGCGAATATCATTAAATGCCTCGGGCTGTCCGCTGCAGCAGCGGAAAAAATGGCGCGGCAAAGCTGGACCCGTTTTGGGTATATGATAGTAGAGGTTCTGCGCTTTCCTGAAATAAAGAAGGATATAGGGCAGTATGTTCATATCGTCGGCAGGGAAACATGGAAAAAGCTCTGGCTCTTGGCCGCGGCGGAATTATTGCCACGGCTCACAGTGGTAACTGGGAACTGCTCGGCGGCGCCTTGGCGCTGCATGGTTTTCCCATTGTCGGCGTTGCGCAGAAACAGAAAAACAGCGCAATGGATCGTTTTATCAATGAGTACCGCAGCTTGATCGGCATGCATGTCACCTATAAATCCGGTGTGCGGGAAATGTTCACGATGCTCACGGAGGGCTGGGTGATCGGCCTGTTGATGGATCAGGACGCCGGCCGCGATGGCGTCGTCTTAAAGTTTTTTGGCCGGGATACTGCCTGCGTGCAGGGTCCGGCATCCCTGGCCCGCTTTAAAGATGCACCGATTTTGCCGGTTTTCATATCGCAGAAGTCCGATGGCATACATGTTCTGGAAATCCATGAGGCAGTATTCGTCGAAAAGACAAAGGACAAGCGGGAGGATATTAAGCGAACCACGGATGTGCTGACGAAAATCATTGAAGCACATGTTCGCGAGCATCCGCAGGAATGGTTTTGGCTGCATGACCGCTGGAAATCCGTCGAAAAGCGCAGCTGAGAAAATTGTGAAAGGCGTATGTGCCGGCCGGTTGCCTCCTTTTTAGCAGGAATTAAACCGCCGGAAAAGAAGCCTGACCTTTGGCACTGTTTTCGCTTGGCAGACAAAAAACTTGCAGGAACCCATAATGTTTTGTAAAATAGATAAAGGTACCATAGTCAGGGGGACTTTTTTTATGCAATATCAAAATACAATTGCAAAAGCTGTGACACATACCGGTATCGGACTCCATTCCGGCGCTGAGGTTACGATTACGCTGAAACCGGCGCCCGTGGACACGGGCATTGTCTTTATCCGGGTGGATCTTGCAGGTTCGCCCGCGATTGCTGCGATATCGGCGAATGTCACATCGACGATACGAGCGACAACGATTGAGACTGGCGAGATCAAGGTCTTTACAATCGAGCATTTGCTTTCGGCGCTGCATGCCTTGCGCATTGATAACTGCTTTATTGAAATCAATGCCGAAGAGCCGCCGGTGGCCGATGGCAGTTCGCTCATCTTTTTTAAACTGATAAAAGCGGCGGGGGTTGAGCTGCAAACCAAAAAGCGGCGGGAAATCGTCATTGATAAGGTGTATCGGATCGATGACGGCGATCGTTTTGTCATGGCTTTACCGTATGACGGCTTTCGCGTGAGCTTTACTTCCCTGAATCCGCATAAGCTGATCGGTATACAATATGAGGACTTCATCATTGACGAAGCTACTTACTGCCGGGAGATTGCGCCAGCCCGTACGATTGCTTATGAAGCGGAGATTGAGGCGTTAAAGCAGATGGGCCTGGGACTTGGCGGTACCTTTGAAAATGTCATTGTGTACAATGATAGCGGCTGGCTCAATGAACTGCGCTATGAAGATGAACTCGTTCGCCATAAAATCCTGGATCTCATCGGGGATTTGCGCCTGACCGGCATGATGCGCGGCCATGTCATTGCCGTTAAATCAGGCCATGCGCTGAATGCCCGCCTTGCCAAGAAGATCACGGCGGAATTTGCCGAGTAGCACATAAATTTGTTAGAGAAAGAGAGGCAATATCATGATCTTAGATATAAATGAAATTCAGAGGATTTTACCGCATCGTCCGCCGTTTTTACTGGTGGACCGCATCATTGAACTGGATCCGCTGAAAAGTGCGACTGGCATAAAAAACGTTACGATGATGGAACCGCATTTTCGCGGCCATTTCCCCAATAATCCGATTATGCCGGGCGTTTTGATTTTGGAAGCCATGGCGCAGGTTGGCGGCTTGGCAATGCTGTATCCCGAGGAAAATCGCGGCAAACTGGCCCTGTTTGGTGCCATGGAGAACGTGAAATTCAAGCGGCAGGTTGTGCCGGGCGATCAGCTCATCATGAAAGCGGAGCTCATAAAATCGCGCGGTCTGTTTGGAAAGTTGCAGGCGCATGCCTTTGTCGATGGACAGCTGGCAGCGCAGGGAGAATTCACGTTTGCCCTAAAAGACCCAGAAAACCTGTGAAAGTAAGTTGCTTTTTGCTGAAAACATGGACTGAACTGTGATTTTAGATGAAAATGGCCGATTATCGTAGAATTCTCGACGTAAATTTTAGGCGAAAAAGCGGATTATAATAGATAGATGAAACTGGAAAATCAAGAAGAAAGCCGCGCGGGCTTAAGGAGTGGAAAGATAATGAAATCAGACAACCGGGTTGTTGCATATATACATGAAACCGCGGTGGTTCATCCGGGGGCCCGAATCGGCAAAGACGTCGAAATCGGGCCGTATGCTGTAATCGGCGAAAATGTTGAAATCGGTGAAGGTACAAAGATTGGTCCGCATGTACAGGTTACCGGCTGGACAAGTATTGGCAAAGACTGTGTCATTTATCATGGGGCAACCATCGGTGAAGAACCGCAGGATCTCAAATTTGGCGGCGAGAAGACCTATGTCTTTATTGGCGACCGCACCCGGATTCGCGAATGCGCGACCGTACATAGAGCCACGGGGGAAGAAGAAGAGACGCGTATCGGCAATGATTGCCTGATGATGGCCTATACGCATGTAGCGCATAACTGCATCGTCGGCAATAACGTCATTATGTCAAACGCGGCAACTTTGGCTGGCCACGTTGTCGTGGAAGACCGGGCGGTCATCGGCGGTTTGACCGGTGTACATCAGTTCGTTAAAATTGGCCGCAATGCCATGGTGGGGGGCGCTTCGAAAATCGTGCAGGATGTTGTTCCGTATACGATCGTTGACGGCCATCCGGCCAAGGTTTCCGGGCTGAACAGCGTTGGTATTTCCCGCGCGGGCATTGCTATTGCATCCCGGCGCAATATCAAGCAGGCGTACAAACTCCTGTATCGTTCAGGACTGTCTTTAGCACAGGCGATTTCCATGATCGAACAAGAAGTCGACTCCTGCGAGGAAGTAGAACATCTCCTGCGCTTTTTGCGCAATGCGGAACGCGGCATCTGCCGGGGTCGACGCGATAACGAATAGCTTTTAGCAAGTAGAGGAAAACTGCAATTTTTTTAGAATTTTAACGATGGATAAATATAATTTCGGAGGATGAGCATGGAGAAATTAGGATTATTGGCCGGACTTGGGAAATTGCCGGTGGAATTTGCCCGGGCTGCTCAGCAGATGGGCTTCAGCGTTTTTGCTGTAGCTTTGGTTGATGGTGTGGATGCTTCTTTGGCAGCAAGCACTGCAGATTTGCAGAAAATCAACATTGCCCGTCTGGATACGATTTTGGGGTACTTAAAGGATAACGGGATCACCAAGGTGACGATGATCGGCAAGATCACGAAGGAAATCCTTTTCAGCGGGGAACATGAAATGCCAGATGCACATATGCTGCAGGTGTTGGCGGCTTTGCCGGATCGCAGCGATGATACCATGATGATGGCTTTTGTGCGTGAACTCGCGCTGGCAGGAATTCAGGTGTTTGACCAGACGGCATTGATCCGCACGCTCATGCCGGCGCCGGGAATCCTCACAAAACGGGAACCGACGGAGACGGAAAGCAAAGATATGGAATTCGGTTTTAAGATTGCCAAGGAAATCGGTGGCATGGATATCGGCCAGACGGTTGTGGTAAAGGATCTGGCGGTTATGGCGGTAGAAGCAATCGAGGGAACGGATGTATGCATCCGCCGCGGCGGACAGCTGGCTCGCGGCAATGCTGTGGTCGCCAAGGTTGCCAAGCCGAGACAGGACAATCGCTTTGATATGCCGACGGTCGGGGTGCAGACGATTGAGTCCATGATCGAGGTGGGTGCTAAAGCTCTGGCCATCGAGGCTGGCAAAACATTGCTCGTCGAAAGAGAAAAAGTGATTGCATTAGCGGATGTCAATGATATGACAATTGCAGCCATGTAATCACAGAGTATAAGACGCGGCGGATACTTTGCAAAAAGCGTATCCACGCGTCTTTTTCTGCTTGGATGGACGTAGGAAAACGGGAGGAAATCAGATGCACAAAATCATGTTTTCGGCTGGAGAGGTGTCCGGCGATATGCATGGCGCCAGCATTGCTGCGGCAATCAAAAAGATGGAACCAGAGGCGCAGCTCTTTGGCTTTGGCGGACAGCAGATGCGTGCGGCCGGCGTGGACATACGCTGCGATATGCAGGAGTATAACGTCATGGGATTTTGGGAAGTTCTCAAAAATCTGCGGCGCATGTTTCGCTTGCGCGATCAGCTGCTCGAAATCATGCGTGAGGAAAAACCGGATCTGCTCGTTCTCATCGATTATCCGGATTTTAACTGGCGTCTGGCCGCTAAAGCCAAGGAACTCGGCGTGCCGATTTTTTCCTATATCCCGCCTTCTGCCTGGGCCTGGCGAAAAGGGCGGGCGAAACCCGTCGCGCGCCTGGCGGATCAAATTGCGGCGATTTTTCCTTTTGAAACCAAGGTATACGAAGAAGCCGGTGCCCGGATTGAATTTGTCGGCAATCCGCTGATCGATACGGTAAAGCCAGAAATGTGTCAACTAGAGGCGGCTGCCTATTTTGGCCTGGACTTGGAGAAGAACAATGTCCTTTTGCTGCCGGGCAGCCGCCGCCAGGAAATTGAGATCATTTTGCCAGAAATGCTTAAAGCAGCGGCACAGCTTTTCCGCCGGCATGATGACGTGGCATTTTTTCTTCCGGCAGCGCCAGGGGTTTCTCAGGAACGGCTAACAGAACTGATAAGAAATTCCGGCGTTGCGGTACATATAAAAACAGATTATACCTATGATTTGATGAATCTATGCGATTTTGCGATTGCGACTTCAGGTACGGTTACGTTGGAAGCGGCACTTTTGGGGCTGCCTTCGGTTATTCTCTACAAGATGTCACCGATTTCTTACTTTATCGGCAATTTGCTCGTGCATTTGCCCAATTTCAGCCTGCCAAATATCATAGCTGGCGAAAGAATTTTGCCCGAGTTGTTGCAGTCGGAGATCACGACAGACCGGGTTGTCGCCGAAGCGGAAAAGCTGTTCAAAAACACGGCAACGGCTGCAGCTGTAAAAGAAAAACTCGCCTTGATTCGCCAGCGTCTCGGAAAAGCAGATGCGGCCGGGCGAGTCGCGGCACTTATCCTGGCGACAGCGGATCGCTGTAGGTCGGATAGAAAATTATTGGAGGATCAAGCATGACAAATTACAAGCGACTGCTGCTCTTTATAAAGCCATATATGTCGAGACTCGGCGTGGCTGTTTTCTGCATTATCATGGCAGCGGCGGCCAATCTCTATGTGCCGTGGATCATCAAGGATATTATCGATACGGTTCTGGCCAACCGGGATATGGCAATGCTGAACACCATTGCTGTCGGCATCATTGTGGTCTTTTTTTTGCGGGGGATTTTTTATTACGGACAGACCTATTTAGTATCCTATATTGCGCAGAAGATCATCATCGATATTCGGCAGGTTCTGTATGTAAAATTCCAGCGGTTGCAGTTGGCTTATTACGAAAAAAGGCAGACCGGAACGATCATGAGCTATATCACCAATGACGTGGCTGCATTGCAGGCAGCTTTGGTTGACAGCCTGATTGAAATGGTCACGGAAGGGGCCATCCTGATCGGTTCGATCTGCACGATGTTCTATCTCGACTGGAAGCTCAGCCTGCTGACTTTTGTCACGGTGCCCTTGATTGCGCAGGCGATGAAGGTTTTCGGACGTAAACTCAAGTCGAGCGGCACGGTTATTCAGGAACGGACGGCGGATATTACTTCCCTGTTGCAGGAAAGCATTTCTGCCGTGCGCATTGTCAAATCCTTTGTGCGGGAGGCCTATGAAATTGAACGCTTCCAGAAACAAAATGATTTGAATTTTCGGGCGCAGATGAAAAATGTGCAATTGATGTCCTTGCTCACGCCGACGGTGGAATTTCTTTCCGCTGTGGCGGTGACTTTTATCGTTTGGTTTGGCGGCTACGAAGTCGTAAATGGCGTCATGACGGCGGGGTCTTTGATCGCTTTTCTTACCTATGCCGTGAATCTGGCCAATCCGGTCAAACGGATCAGCCGGGTGTATGGGACCGTGCAAAAAGCCATGGCGGCGGCGGACCGGGTATTTGAAGTGCTCGATACCGAAGAGAAAATCAAGGATAAGGCAAATGCCATTGACTTGCCACGTATTGAAGGGAAGGTGACCTTTGACCGGGTTTCTTTTGCCTATAAGGAAAATGTACTGGCACTTAACGATGTTTCACTTGAAGCAAAACCAGGGCAGATGGTTGCTATTGTGGGTCCGAGCGGCGCGGGCAAGTCGACGATTGTAAATCTGCTGCCGCGCTTTTATGACGTGACGGCGGGCACGATCAAGATTGATGATACGGATGTCCGCGATGTCAAACTGGATTCGCTGCGCGAGCAGATCGGCATCGTCCCGCAGGAAACCATGCTGTTCAGCGGTTCGGTGGCTTTTAACATCCGCTATGGTCGCCTGGATGCAACGGATGAAGAAGTCATTGCTGCTGCAAAGGCCGCGAATGCCGATGAATTCATCCGTGAAATGCCGGATGGCTATGCTACCAAAATCAGCGAGCGCGGCTCGAATCTTTCTGGCGGGCAGCGCCAGCGCATCTCTATTGCCCGGGCAATACTCAAAAATCCCCGGGTGCTGATTCTTGACGAAGCGACTTCAGCACTTGACACCGAAAGCGAAAAAATTGTGCAAGCAGCTCTCGATAAGCTTATGGTTGGCCGAACATCCTTTGTTATCGCCCACCGGCTTTCTACGATTTTGCAGGCCGATAAGATCATTGTCCTGGAAAACGGTCATATCAAGGAAAGTGGCACCCATGCGGCGCTTTTGGCGCGTGGCGGTCTCTACAGCAATCTCTACAATATTCAGTTCAATCAACAGAACGTGTAAATAAAAGGTGGAAACAGTATGCAAATACTTTACAACATAGCGGGGGTATTGCTGGTGATCTTGATCATACCGGTCTTTATGCTTCGCTCTGTACGCGAAAAAGGGTTTGTCGAGCGAATCAAGCAGAGCCTTGGCTTTTTGCCGGATCACGCCCTTGATGCGGTTGCCAGGAAGCAGTGCATCTGGGTGCATGCCGCATCGGTCGGTGAAATTGTTGCGGCGAGCCCGCTGATCAAGGAATTTCGCAAGGAATTCCCGGATGATCCGATATTGGTATCGGTCGTCACCAACAGCGGTTATGCGATGGCCAACCGGATTATCAAAGATGCCGACAGCATCATCTATTTCCCACTGGATCTGCCATTCTTGGCAGAATACATTGTCGGCAAGGTGCGCCCGCGCGTATTTTTGCCGGTGGAAACCGAATTGTGGCCGAATTTCCTCAAGGCAGCCCGGAAATACAAAATACCGGTGATGATGGTCAACGGTCGCATCAGCGATAAGAGTGTAAAACGTTATCATCACATGCACAGCCTCCTCGACGACATGATCAGCACGGTCAATGTTTTTGCCATGCAGTCGGATCTGGATGCCGAATACATCGGCCGCCTTGGCGCCAGACCGGAACTCATCACGGTAACCGGCAATACGAAGTTTGATCAGACCTACACGGATGTAGACCCTGACGAAAAAAGAAAACTCATCGAAGATATGGGGCTCAGTGATGCGGCGGGCATTTTTTTGGCCGGCAGTACCCATAAAGGCGAAGAAAAATACGTCCTGGAAGCTTTTAAGGTTTTGCGGCAGGCAGCGCCGGGCGCAAAGCTTGTCATTGCACCACGAGATATTATGCGCAAAGATGAGATTCAGGCACTTTGCCAGGAATACGGTTTTACGGCCGCCATGCGAACGGTTTTACAGGCCGCACCGAAAACCGGGCATGATGTCGTCATCCTTGATACGATCGGCGAACTTGGCAAGGTCTACAGCATTGGCGATGTCATCTATGTCGGCGGCAGTCTGATCCCGCATGGCGGGCATAATATTCTTGAACCGGCGGCTCATGGCAAGGCCATTATCGTCGGGTTCAATATGTTTAATTTCAAAGATACCCATGTACTGTTTACGAAGCGGCAGGCCTGCATTACCGTAAATAACCAAAAAGAGTTGACGGCCAGCATCTGCCGGTTATTTGCTGATGAGCCCGAGCGGCGGCGCATGGAAAGGGAAACCCTGGCTATTGTCGGCGAAAACAAGGGAGCTTCCCGCAAATCGGCGGTGATCCTGCACGAACTGCTGGAGCGTCATGCCAGAGAACAAGGGCCGCTGGCCATAAAATCAACGGAAAAAATCGAGAATTTCCAGACCTATCTGTTTCAGCTCGTTCATGGATCGGAAAAGCAGGGAATCTTCTCTCATATTGTAATCTTGCTGTTATACGCTTTTTCCTTTATCTACGGAAGACTGGTGAACTGCAAACTTGCCTTGTACCGGTACGGCATCTTAAAACAGGCGCGGCTCGACTGCCATGTGATCAGCCTCGGCAACATCACGGTCGGCGGCACGGGGAAGACGCCTACAGCCCAGCGTTTAGCCCGTGATATCCGCGATATGGGCTATCGCGTCGTCATTTTGAATCGCGGCTACCGTGCGAAGTGGAAAGGCGAGGTCGGTGTCGTTTCCGACGGTAAAAAGCTCTACATGTCGGCGGCTGAGGCCGGCGACGAAGCTTTTTTGCTGGCGAAGAATCTGCCGAATGTGCCGGTGCTCATCGGTCCGGAAAGGGCAATTACCGGACGTTAGGAAGACTGGTGAACTGCAAACTTGCCTTGTACCGGTACGGCATCTTAAAACAGGCGCGGCTCGACTGCCATGTGATCAGCCTCGGC
>Ga0183099_1000349_pt1 | contig 35845 bp, 37 predicted proteins | sample Biomet1_FD_127788 | JGI IMG/M metagenome (GOLD analysis project Ga0183099, IMG submission 127788) | Microbial communities from bioreactor (seeded with anoxic lake sediment) at LBNL, California, USA - Biofuel metagenome 1 | ecosystem: Engineered > Bioreactor > Anaerobic > Unclassified ... | reverse complement strand
ATTAAAATGATACTTTTGACATTTAACGGTTTAATGCTACTGTTTTTCAGTTCAAATGCGTGAGTCTTATCCCAATTATAGAACCAAATTTAATTTTAAGACACGCTCTTATACTTAGCTTTTTATTCGTCCTTGAGTTTAAAATGCTCACTTGAAGTGTCTTAAAACGACATAGCAACTACTTCCTGTAGATCCAGACTTTGATTAATTAAAAGGCGTTAAAGCATTGGGAGAAAAAATGGGCGGTGTAAATTTTGTAATATCTGGAAGGCTTGCTATCAACAAATGTGATGCTCAACATTACAAATCACGAGATGCAGATGTAACTATTACCGAAAAGGTAATTGTTTTAAAGGTTACCTTAACTGTCCTAAAAAGAAATGTTGAAGCTTCACACATCATAGGAGCATCAGCAATTAATTCTGTGAACTTACCCATTGGTTCTGAATCCCTGGCCGTTACTGCATAAATTACAGCGGATAAACATGTTAACATTATTTTTTGATTTACTTTTACATTCCATGTTTGTTTTGAATATGGTAATGTAAATGAAATTGGAGATATCTCATAAGTTTGGCGACAGAGGGAGATTCAGCATGTTCAAGAGCTACTGATTTGATTAACATTTTGTGCTTTCTCGCAAAGGACCCTTTTACCGAATCAGATACTATACCGTTTCCCAGCTAGAACAGGGAATGAAAATTAAAACCCCTGTGCTCCCTCGGATCTTCCCTAGAGGAGATCTCCCTGTTTCTGGATGCGGAAAGCAAAGGAGACATCGAGTACATAAGAGCAGGCTTCAAGAAGAAGCTTGAGCAGACCCAGACGGAAATCGAACAGTTGCATAGGATCAAAGAGATCTTGCAGGGCGCCTGCAAACATAATGCAAAGTTGTGGAGTTGTTCAAAATGTCTGTTACAGAAATAATTATAAAAGAAATACCCGAGATGCGAGTAATAAGCAAGCGTGAAAAAGGAGCTTTTATAGCTACCATTGGAAAACTCGTAGGCGAAATCTGCGCCTGCGTCGGCAGCCCTGAAAACCAGCGAAACCGGATAAAAGTTACAGGTCCTATTATGTTCCTCTGCCATGATGAGGAGTATAAAGAAACGGGGGCTGATATTGAGATCGCCCTGCCGGTATCGGGCAGGATTTCAGTAGAAGACCCGGAAATGAAAATAAAAACCCTGCCTGCTATAAGGGCCTTGACGTTTGTCTATCGGGGGCCATATATGGGAGTCGAAGCCGGTTATAATCGGATTTTCTCGTATGCCAGGGAGAACAATCTAGAAACTCTTTCCCCGAGCAGAGAATTGTATTTCAATGATCCTGCAGAAGTTCCTGAAGAAGAGCTTATGACTGAGGTTCAGGTCCCGATAAGGGAGAAGTAATTTATTCATTGCTCCAGCTCTCTGGAGCAGTTCTCTTTTTTCCAGAAACATATTATGTTACAAAATAGTTAACTCACTTTGTTGTAAGCAGAATGTCGTCTAGTAACGAAAGAAATGCTCTGATAATGTCGGAGAGGCATCACATGATCATGCCCCTGGCGACCAAATTTTGATATCTGGAATTCTCCGGACTTTAACATCCAGCTTTCTATTGTCTTACGAGGAGTCTTTGGTCCTAGAAAGACAATAGAACTTTGATGGCCTTTTAAGTATGCGACCATCTTGCATAGTACGGTATTCCGTCTTTATACACACCAGTTAGATTTTCTGTGGTAACATATTTTGTATCAAAAGATGTGTCTATAAACTTCTCGTTTCCTATGTATATACCCACATGAGTGGCAAGCCAATACGTTTTGTTGTTTTGAGTGACATCGTTTTGCCAGAAAATCACGTCTCCGGGAGCTGGAGAGCTTGTATTCACATAATCGGTATTATTTTTCATATCAGGTACCTTCTGGAAAAATATGTCTTTGGCGCCGACTTGTTTGTATACTTGATATACTAAGTGAGAACAATCAATGGCCGATGTGTTATTGCCCCCATGTACGGATTTAACTCCAATCCAACTGTTTGCGGCTTCTACTGTTGCGTTTTCTGAAGTTCCTACAGGTGCTGCTGCTCCTAGAGGTATAAATGCTATTAAGATAACTACAAGGAATGCGACTATCGCTTTTTGTTTATTTGTCTTCATTTTTGCTCAATATCCATATTTTTGCTAGCCTAATTATTGTTAAAATTCATTTATTATTAGGTTAGAATAAATTTATGTTTATAACTCTAGCTACATAACGACGCTTATATAAGTAGATCTCTGCAGTGCGCCAATTTTTTGTAAAACCACAAATCTTAGAAAGTAATTAAGTAGAAAATTCCACACTGAAAAATTATCTAAGATGGCAACAGCGTTGTGTATTTTACTTATAACATTCATCTATTTTTCAGGAACGGCTATGGCTTCAGAACCATCTGGATCTTCCTTAATAATCATCTAATAAAGTTGACGTTTATAATTATAAGAGTTAAAAGAAAAAATTTAATTATTGTATCTAAAACCTGAGTAATTGAATTAAATTTCTAAGTTAGAAATCAGATATGAATATAGTGAATAAATTAAAGACTCTTTGTAAGATAAGTTTAGTTTCAATAGCCCTTATCTTGCTATTGGTTTCGTTTACAGCATTGGCAGGTACTGCTGAAAGCGTTTCGCCCACAATCACTGAAACTCGGATCGCCACAAATGAATCCTGGCAGGAATTCCTTGCAATCTGCGGGGACAGGATAATATGGCAGGATTACTGCAACCAATAAAAATGGTACAGATTCAAAAAGTGCTATAATCAATGTCTGTACCGGTACCAGGTAACGGAACAGCTCTCGTAATGCTTCAGAAACCTGGAGCAACTATCCTTTTATCTATAGAAATTCTTTTTTCTCCAGAAAGACGACTGTGTTATATGCAGGAGGTTCGGGCCGGATTCTCTTATATTCCCTGTAACCTTCAGGCAAATCAAGCAAAAAGTCCCTGTTTATCAGTTTCATTAAGCCTTTCTCATAGATCCTGTAAGAAATCCTGCATCCTGACGGTATTACCTTTAATAAATGGTCGAGAATTTCTTTTTTAGGTTCAGCCTGGGCAGCTATCATGAGAGCCCTTTTCCCGATATCAGGATATATGAAATCAACTGGGTTCATAGAGAGATGATTCCCGTTAATTATAGTGATGTCTTCCGTAAGCCCGAGCTTATCAAGTGCTTTTATCGAAAGTTGTGCCCTTACAGGATCCTGCTCTATCCCTATGCCTTTCACCCCGTGGCACCTGAAGAAAACAATAAGAGTCAAGGGAAGAGGCCCGCTCCCGAGAAAAAAGACTATATCCCCGGATTTTAGCCCAAAACCTTCGTATTCTGTCCGGACCAGCCTGAGATAATTTCTGTAAAATGGATATTTTTCGAGTACATTCCAGGGCGATTGGCTTTCAAGAATTTCATTTGAATATCTGGTTTCCAGCCTTACTGTATATAAATTCCTAAATCGGTTCATGTGAGCGAAAATTGGTTCCAACTCCTGTTTATTCAGGAGAATAGAAGCTACATCATTCTCTAAATCCCGGGTAATTAAAGCATCCAGCTTTAGGAACAAGTTTCCGGCCCTGCCCAAAGAGCAAGAGAGAATCTCTTCATCAGACAGCTCCCTTATGTCCCGATACAGACCGAACATCTCTTTGAAAATAGCTTCTGAAAGCTCCAAGTTTTCACTAATCGCACTAACCATACCGATCCCCGAAGAGTATTATGGTGCGCCTGAATATATCCCTGTTGAAAAATCCGAAAATATGTATAAAAATCGTATACGATTTTTCGATTTAAATGAGTCACTGTCTTGGGTAAATGAAAAGTAACAATTTTAAGGCTGTTCGTTATTTCGAGTGATAATTTCTAATCATTTCCTAAATATGGGTGCAACACACATAATGTTTGAATACATTTTGTTTGGAAAAACATATTCAAGATCGATGTTTATCTAGTTAGTGTGGTCACTTTCAACTGAAAAATTATTTTTGACCCACACAAAAAAGCGAAGAGCTCAATTCCTTCCGAGGCTACAGGTTATGACCGCTACTGCTTGCTTTCACGAAAATTTAGTGGTACTTCTCATTTATCCACCCTACAAGTGGTGGGGTCCAGCACAGGTTTGCAGCAATAGTTTCAAGGGCTGTAAAAGTATGGGTCGGGCTGAATCCAAGAATCCTGGCTCCTAGAAGCTCGAGAGGAAAAAGCGTGATGTCAAATAGGCTTGCCAGCATAACAGGATGGCGAATATACTGCCGAATACCTGCTCTAGGACCTTTTTTTGCGCCGCAGGAAAAGCAGTATAAATGGATCTGAGTTTAAAACAGGAATACAGGAAAGACATATAAGCCGGCTTGCCAGATAATATATTGGAGACCATATGAAAATATTAGAGTGCAACACCATTGATATTGCCCCTACGATATCGAGACTGCTGAAAATCCCTATGGTTCCGCCTACTGGCAGGCCAATTCCGGAAGTAGAGAGCTATGCAAAGGAAAGAGGCTGCAAAAGAGCAGTAATTATTGTGGTTGACAGTCTGGGGTATTCTCTTTATAACTATTTTTCTCCGATAATGAAGAATTTGAGCAATATCGCCGAAAAAGGGCTCCTCTTCAGGTGCAAGTCCCCGGCAACAATAACCTCCCCTGCGATTGCGTCAATCTTTACAGGATATTTGCCAGAAGAGCATAATATCTACTCGACCGCAGACATTTATACCGAAAGGACAAAAGACTCGGAAAACCCGAGACTGAAAAGCATTATGGAATGGGCTTACAGAGCAGGCATGAAAGCATCCGCAGTCATAGAGTCCGAAGGTGCGGAAAGTTTTAGGGGAAGGATAAAAGACTTTTATGGAGTCCCAAATTCCGAAGATATTCTGGATTATGACCTTCAGATCACGAATTATGCGGTATGTGCCCTTAAAGAAAAACCCGATATCCTGGCGGTTCATATCAGAGCCCTTGATCGTTTTTTCCACAGGGCAGAAAGCTGGAAAGAACTGAAAAAGGCTGCAAAAGCCGTGGATGAAAATTTGGGTGAGATTTTTCGGAATGCAGAAGAAGGAACGGTTTTCTTTATCTGCGGAGACCACGCAATCCACGGTGGGAAAAAGTGGCTGAAGAGTGCGGAAGGAGAAGACATCAAAAACCACAGGCAAAACCTTGTGGCTCTTATCGTAGCCTGTAATCAAGAAGCCTAAATCTTTTCGGTCGTTTCAGGAAACTATTATCTTGAAACTATGATCATATTTTTATCCAAAACTAAAAATACATTATTAGGACTTAGAGCGTGTCTTAAAATTAAATTTGGTTCTATAATTGGGATAAGACTCATGCATTTGAACTGAAAAACAGTAGCATTAAACCGTTAAATGTCAAAAGTATCATTTTAATCAATGTTGGCTATTGTATTTGATTTTATTCATCGGGTACGTAAGTCCTATGGAACAAAAAGTATCTTTAAGGTCAATGTATATCCGAACTACTGAAAAAAATTACAGTATGAATTTTAAAGTTAACATTATCCATTATCCAATTGTATGAATGGTTTGAATTTTAAGACAGCCTCTAAGAATTTCGTGTCCGTTTTAGGAATAGATACATGGTCCAGATCTTATCAATCATAAGGCAATTGAAGCACCGGGAACAAAGAATCCCTGGTGGAAATTTTGGTAATATCCTTTCTGAGTTATTTTCTGCTTCCGTTCAAAGGCCACAGAATAAATTATACCTAATAGCTATCAGAATGTCAATTGCTGTTTGATTAGCTCTAGTTGATATTTTACCAACTTCCCGGTTGAAATCACCATACTATCGCCAATTCCATAAAGTCTGTACCGTTATATTCAATTCTTATTCCGGACTTATTCCGGAATGAATGCACTTCCAGTAAGAAAACTGGCACAGACACTAATCTTCACGAATTTATACACATCCTGCGGTAGAGGAGCTCACATGATAAGGATAGCCGATACAGGATAAGCACTTATCAGTAACTCATTTAAATGCAGTAAATTTGTCTTTTAATGCATTGCATACGGGACACCTGTCGGGTGCTTCTCCTTCGAGGGTATATCCACATACTTCGCAAACCTGGATAGGACCGAGATCAATGTCTTTTCCTGAATTAACCCATTCCAATGATCTTTCAAAAAGCTGTTTATGCAGTTTCTCACTGGCATATGACCATTCAAAACTTCTTTGTGCGCCTTTTTCTCCCTGGAATTTTGCTACTTCTATGTATACGGGATACATTTCCTCAATTTCAAATGTCTCGCCAGCAATGGCCAGTTTAAGGTTTTTCCTGGAATCACCAGGGCCAAAAGCTGCCATGCTATTTGCGACAAATCCCCCATCGAGATGTCTTAACTCCCGGTAATGGTCTCCTGCATGTACATATTCAGCATGGGCAATTGCGTGAAATAAGCGGGCTACATTACTATATTTTTCTTTTTCGGCCTGGTTTGCAAAGTGTAAATACCTCATATGTGCCTGACTTTCTCCTCCGAATGCATTAATAAGATGCTGTTCTGTCATCTTCTTCATTTGAAACCTCTTTTTAATGATACTGAATATTTTATACCCTCAGGGCTTACGCAGTTGAAGAATAAAATCAAAGAACAAAATCAAGCATGAGAATATCTGTCAAAATATCCTGGTTTAAACGGTTTGAGGTTTTTCGATTGATTTCTCGGCTCAACTGCGTGAGTCCAAATTGCCTTACTCGATTTTTACATCCACCGCGTTTTCAAAAGGCTGCTGATAAGGTACTGTAACTTTAAGTACACCATTTGAGTACTTGGCCACTGCTTTTTCCGGAACTATCGGGCAGCAGACTGCGTAACTGTCCGCATACTCAACCCCTTCCTTGGCGGCTTTTACATAAAATCCATCCTCAGTAATCTTAAAAGAAATGTCTTTCTTTTCCACTCCCGGAAGAACTACCTCGATTTCAAGGTTTTCATATTTGTCGTCAGGATATGCACATATAGATGGTGAAACTTTTAATGTGTCTGCCATAAAATTACCCCCAAATAACATCGCCAATTAGTATATTTATACATTTTCGTTTGGTTAAGTAATCTGTTAACGTTAAAAAGACTACTTAAGTGATTTATTTATCTCGACTTTATCTTGGTTTATATTTACAGGCTGAGTTAAATTTTAGTTTTATGGAGAAAGTAATGAAATAACGGATTTCTTACAGCTGGTGTTTAACTGCATAAGAGTGCTGATTAATGCAAATGCAGCGGCGTTTGATCGCGCCTTTTTTCCTAATTTTGATCGGTTCGAGTGCATAAGAAAGAAAATAGATCAATATAGATTTCCTTAATGAGAACCCTGCAGTTCCTAGAAGTATGGACTCGAAGAAAGTTAAAAAACAGATTACATAAAGGCAGAAGACCGATAATCTAAAAAGAAAACAGTTACATAAAACCCGATTATATTTACTATCTCAGGTAGGGAACTTTTAATATACTCTTGGAATCATATTAATTAATTATTTTCATATAAACTTTTTCCAGATTGTTAATTCAAAAGTGAGTGTATGTACATGAGGAAATCCGTCAGAAAACTCGGGCTTATAGGAGCCGGCCTCTGGGCAATAACCGAAGATAAGATAACTGACCTTGTAAAGGAACATGTCGATAAAGGAGACATCAGTAAGGAAGAAGGTAAAAAAGTTATCCAGGATATGCTTGAAGAGAGAAAAAAACAGAAGATTGATCTTGAAAAGAAAATCTCAGAGAAAATTCAGGAATCGGTCTTGAAAACCGATATATTTACTAAAAAAGATATGCATGAACTTGAGTCCAGGATAAAGGCGCTGGAAGAAGAAGTCCAGAGAATCAAAAGCAAAGAAAAGATGTTTTTCAAGTGAAAACGATTTTTCTAGCTGTTTTTCACTTTTTTCTTTTCCGTTTCACAATTCTTCAGGGCTTGCATCTTCAAGTAAGTTTTCTAGCTCTGCCATATCAGTATCAAGCTCCTGCATATCTGCCTCCTGCATATCTGCCTGTGAAAGTTCCATTTCCATATCATTAGCTGGTGCCCCATTCCCTGCCTCAACGGCGTTTGAGTTTACCCCTGACTTTTCTATTTCAGACGTATTGTTCCCGACGCAACCGGATCCTGCAAGCCAGACAATTAGAGCTGACAGTACGAGCAGGTGAACGAATTTAACCATTTTCTGCCTCCTCAATTATGTAATTTTTCTTTGTAATTTTTTCCAGTCTCATCTCCTGAGCTAGATATTCCCTTTTGTAAAAAGTTTTCATTATAATTAAGGGAATGAAGTTTACAATTTTTTAACTATTACTGGTATTATATTTAGGTATTAACGGCGTTACATTTAAGATTAACGGTGTTATATTTAGGTATTAACGGCGTTACATTTAAGATTAACGGTGTTACAGTTAGAGATTAATAGTGTTACATTTAAGATTAACGGTGTTACAGTTAGAGATTAATAGTATTACATTTAAGATTAACTGTGTTACATTTAACTATTGGCTGTGCCTATTAAATTTTCAGTACTGTTATTGCAGTTTTCAGGCTACTTTTTACTCAAATTCCGTTAGATTTTTGACTACAGTTTTATTCTTCATTGCAGTTCCATTATATGTTGCAGCTCCGTTATCCGTTTCAATTTCGTAATCCTTCAGCTCGCCAAAAATTTCCCTGAGTATCTGATTTGCCTTGCTGATATCATTGAGGGACTGACGAAGGTAATTATTTGACTTTTGCATATCTTCCCGAGTGACGTTCTCACCATTGTAGATGGAATCTGCCACTTCTTTCTTCTCTTGTGCGGATTTTATATACGAAACGTAACTGGCAAGTTTTGTCTCAAGTTCAGCTGTGTTAACGCCGGTTTCTTTCAGATTCTCTACTTTTGTTCCAAGTTTTTCAGAAAGTTTTTCAGACTCTTTAAGGAATTCTCCAATTTTTTCACTGACAGTTTGCCCTGCGCTTGAAAGACTGGTTTTCTCGGCATTATTCCATACTCCGCGCACGGACCTGACTACGACCAAAAGCTCTTCCTGGCTTGAGGCGTTTGCAATTTCAGCCTTCTCAGCTTCAAGCAATTTAATCTTTTCATCTATAACAATAATTTTTTCGTCGGTTCCGTTTCCGTTTGGATAAGCCATATTGTTCTTTACATTTAAAAGGTGAGCTATCATATAATTAATACTTGAGTTAAGGTAGATCTTTGTGGCATTTAGAGCCTCTTCGGAGTTAGGGTCAAGTTTTCCTGAACGAACAAGATTCCTGATTTTGAGAAAATCTCCTTTTGCTTCTTTGTATTCTTGCTTATGAACCTGAAGATCTTCCTTTAATCGATTTTTTTCTTGTTTGTAGTCTGAGGTCTTGTTCCGATCTTTTACACTGGGATTGTTCTGAAGCCTTTCCTTATCCGCCGCAGAATCACCAGCGTCACCTGTGTCATCAATTTCATTGTTAGATGAATTGTGGACATCTTCGCGCATATATTTATCTTGATTACCTTTTCCGTGTTCAGAAGAATCTTTGACAGCGAAGGAGACTTCCGGAAATATGCTAAATAATAGTAATATAATTGTAAAGTAAGCCAGAAATCGAAAAATTCTTGATTTTTTCATCTGACTACCATAGTTTAAAATTTATAATACTGTTGTATAGAATAAGGTGAATATAAACATTCTTTTTGGGGAGTTTATCGGTCACGCCCCTAGACGATGAGACTGGTGGTTCCATATAAATGGAAGTAACTCTAAAGGTTACCATTAAAAGTATAGATTTTCAACTAAAGAATTTATAATCATACTTACGTATATATCAAAAGGAAACGAATGAGGAGAAGTAAACATAGTGTACTGGAGGAATGAAAAAAAATGGAAAGTTGTCGCATTTAATGGAAGCCCGAGAAAGGAAGGAAATACGGCTGCCCTTATAAAGCATGTCTTCGCAGAACTTGAAAAGGAAGGAATAGAAACCGAAATTGTGCAGGTCGGAGGAAAAAGCATTCACGGCTGCATAGCCTGCGGGAAATGTTCTGAAAACAAAGATCGAAAATGTGTAATTGATAAGGATATTGTCAATGAGTGTATTGAAAAAATGATTGACGCGGATGGTATAATTCTTGCCTCTCCTACCTACTTTGCAGACCTGACCCCTGAACTTAAAGCTCTTATAGATAGGGCAGGTTTTGTTTCCGGGGCCAATGACGGACTGCTCAGGCGAAAGGTCGGAGCAGCAGTCGTTGCAGTAAGAAGGGCAGGATCGATTCACGTTTTTGACTCAATCAACCATTTCTTCACTATTTCCCAGATGATAATCCCAGGATCAAGTTACTGGAATATGGGAATGGGGCTTGCCGAAGGGGATGTTGAAAAAGATGAAGAGGGCATTCGGACCATGCAGGTTCTTGGCCAGAATATGGCATGGCTTTTGAAGAAGCTCAATGCATAACCTAACCTCCCGATTTCCGTCTCGCCCGAGTTCCGTCTTGGGAGGACGGCCCAAATTGCGCCAGCAGAGTTGCGGCTCTGCAGTGCGCTTCCGTTTCGCTCCTTCGTTCGCTCAAGCGGACTAATTTATGTTTAAAGATGCTGAGTTGCGCTTTGCTTCGCTCAAGAGGGCTGACCTATGGGCAAGAGGAACTACTTTTAATTCGCCCAAGCGAACTGAGTTATAAATAAAGATAATGAGCTGCGCTCAAGAGGGCTAATTTATAAAGATAATATTAAACTTCGCTCGAGCAGACTAATTTACAAAATCATAGCTTTTTTGTCTCAGCGGTCATTATAAGATATAAAAGAGATTTTTCGTTGACGCCAATTTATAGAATGAATTAGAACCTCTGACAGTGCTGACTACCTGGAAGAAAGGAAATAATGATACAGTTATTGCACTGGCTCTGCTTCTAGCTTCTTGGACTTTTTAAAGGAGCCAGCAGACTGAAACTTCAAGTTCTTCTTTAAAGGAAGCCATTTAAAGCCTTTTACCAATGAAGTAATCTCTGAACATTTATATAATATAGTCCGAGGATCCGATATTTGATTAAATGATTAGTTATTTAAACTAGTACTTACTTATAGGCAAGTAAGTATTATAATAATGAATATATATTGAAAGTGAAATCCCAACTATTAAAATAACCTAAAATAACATCTTAGAGCTCGTTTATGGAGTCAAAATAAAATACATTAACAAAAGGACGATTTAAATGAGTAAAACTAGCCTATCATAAAGTATTAAAGACAAATTTTTAGATCTGGCGTATGCGAAATACAAATGACAGCTTCTTTCATCTGATAAATAAAAAAACTAAGTTTTATATGGATAAGCGCTATTTGGTGCTTATTAATGATATACGTGTTGTTATGAAAGATATGAACGAGACTAATCAACAAATACTATATTATGCAAGGAATTTTTTGCAATGTAGGGGTTATAATGGATTTAGTTACAAAGATATTTCTCAGAAACTGGGAATAAAGAATGCAGCAATTCATAATTACTATCCCAAAAAAGAAGATCTCGTTGCAGCTTTGCTCGAAGACAGCAGGAAGAATTTAGCTGCAAATATTGCTCAAATTGTGGAATCTGGAGGCTCGGCCCGTGACCAGCTTCAATACTATTTTGATTATGCATTGAAAGAGTTTGATGAAGGCAAAAGTATCTGTCCTCCAGGCTCGGTAATCCTCGATTTTGAAGAACTTCCAGAGAAGGTTAAAAAGCAAAACTTGTTGCTGCTGGATGATATCCTGACCTGGGTTTCCAGAGTTCTTAAAGCCGGTCTGGAACAAGGGGAATTTAGTTTTTCTGATTCTGTAGAGGCACGTGCAGAGTTAGTAGTCGAAGCCTTAATGGGTGCCAGGCAACTATCCAGCATTAAAGGGAGGAAAACACTCGTTAGATCCATTTCTACTAATTAAATCCGACCTTGGGTGGAAGGATTGATTTTTTTTTCCAAACCGCTACTTACTTATATGCAAGTAAGTATAGTCTCATAATATGACCAGTCTTTTGCTAGAAATAGTTGAGGCTTACATAATACATAATTTAAGAGGAGGTTTTTAATGCCCGTTATGAGTATTATTTCATGCAAGATAATGCAGGATGAAATCATCTGGATTCTTGAAAATGACTCTTCTATTGATGAGATTATCGTAGTTGAAAACGAAAATATTCGGGAATTCACAGAAAAACTGAATAAAGCAACCCTTCAGTATAGAACGCTCTCCCTAGAAGATACTTCCTCGCTTCCCGAAATCAAAACCGAATGTAAGAAATATACAGTTCTGATCCATTTGATGGAACTGGGCCTTCATAGGAGTCCTAAAGAGTTGAAAATTAAGGTATATGAGACCATAAGGACTCTTGCTCCTTTTTCTTCCGGGATTTTGCTCTTTTACGGTTTATGTGGAAATGTACTTGGGGACGTTGAAAAAGATTTCGGACAGAATCTAATCTCATGCCCGGTCCGTATTCTTAAAGATAAAGATCACAGGATTGTAGATGACTGCATAGGAGCTACTGTGGGAGGAGTCAATAACTATCTAAGGATACTCAAAAGTGTTAGTGATGCCGGAACATACCTCTTTACTCCCATGTATAGTAAGGGTTGGAGGGAATTAATTCAACTGGATAAACTGAATAGTGACCCTGCCAAAGCATTGAAATTAATGAAAAAGACCCATGAAATAATCGGTTACAAGAGAGTTGCAAAGATTAATACTGGGCTTGAATATACTGAAAATTTCGATGCTTCTATTAGAGAATTTGCAGAATTGTTTGATTTTGAAGTCCTGGAATTCGATGACGGTAACCAGAAAATTTTTGAAGATTGTTATAACGAACTCAAAGTGGAAATAGAGGACAAATAAAAAAAGTTGAAAAAACTTTTTGTACTTATAAATGAGTTCTGAGCCGATGCCTGTACTTAGCATAATTGCCTGTGAAATGCTTGAAGATGAACTTGTATACGTTCTCTCAAAAGACCATGACTTAAATCAATTAATCGTAGTTGAAAACAGGCAAAGTTTCAGGTTTGTTCGAAAGCTTAAATCTAAAAATTGTCAGCCCAGACTTTTTCCTTTGGACAGGGTATCTACCTTTTTGAAAGAGACAAATAATTCTTTATCAATGAATCTTCTGAAATTTTTAGTGAAATTTCCATTTTTTGAGAAAATACATTATAATATAACAGAGAAGAATAAAGAAAAGGTTACTGTAGTTGTAAATACTCTGAAGCTTGGCCTGCATGCAGATTGTGTACTCTTAAGGTCCGAAATCTACCAAAATATTAGGAAAATGGCAGCTTTTTCAGATAGTATTCTTATTTTCTATGGAAATTGTGGGCACTCGCTGAGGAGCACGGAAGCTGATTTTAAAGATCTTCATTGTTCTCTTTATTTTCTCAAAGATGAAAAAGGAGAAATCGTGGATGACTGTATCAGCGTAGCTTTTGGGGGCAACGATAATTATGCTGAAGTTATGCGGAGTGGGAATGGTACAGGTATGATATACCTGACCCCTATGTGGGCTTCCAGTTGGAAAGAAATGAGAATGGAATCTAACGGCACTTCTGACTTTAATGAAAGTTTTTTGAAAAAGCATTATCAAAAGGTTGTCAAAATCAGTAACAAGATATCAAGAGGAGAGGAATTTGACAAGAATGTCTTAAATTATGCTCGGACTTTTGATATGAGCATTGTTGAAATGGAAGGCAGTATGGAAATAGCAAGTAAGTCCTATCTAAATGCCAAAAACGATGTCTTCAAACAAACAGTATCAGATTGAAAAATAGTTGAGTGGATACGCTGAAATTCGAAGATATATTCGAAGATATATTCGAAGATATGACTGCTGTGTGAAGACAAAACAAAGTAAAATAAAAAAGAGAAAGACAAAACAGGCAAGAAAGACAAATTTCCTCTTTTCAAGTCTTATTATAAAGCCCGAGAGTACTCAGAGTCAGTGCAGTAGCGTTTATATCGTCTTTTTTATTTCCCCAGGCTCCGCTTTCGTGAACGTTTTTAAGGAGCCAGTGGACTGAAGCTTCAAGTTCTTCTTTGAAACCTGCAAGAAGCAGGGCCTGGATTACCAAGTTGCTTGTGGAAATATGTTCCCAATCCCCGTCCGGCCCTTTCTTTGAAAGGATCCATTCGGCTTTTTCCCGGATAAAAATATCAAAGGTTTTGGTTTTTGCCAGACGATCTTGTTTTTTGAGAGCCATAATGATAAGGGACGTAGTGCCGGCCTGTTCCCAGGCAGGGCAATAGTGTTCGTATAGCCAGTTGCATCCGCTCCGGTCTTGAGTTCCCATGTCTGCAAGAGCCGCAAGGGCATAGGCTGTATCGTAAACATCTTCGTTCCAGGAATTTTTGCTTTTTCTGGTAAGAAGCCATCTTGCTGAAGCCATGAATACAATTCCTTCTGTTGAAAGGGCTGAGCAGGCTCTCGCAGTGTCCCTGATTGAAGAATTCCAGGAGCCATCATTTTCCTGTTTAAGGATCAGGCGGGTTATATAAGGGTTCGGGAGTGCCCAGTGGGCGTGTGCGGATAAGGTACTTGAAAGTTCCTTTACGGACTGAATTTGCTGGGCAGAGAGCCATTCAAAACTTTTTTTCACAATATCGAGTTCCAGGTCGCTTGACATTTCTCTGTGCTTTTCAGATTCCATATATTAAAACCTGACTGAACACCTTACAGAAAGATTTGTCATCTTCGATATTTATCTTTCCGAAAATCTCGGTTTTATTTTTCTTCAGTTTTTCTCGGGAAGGTTATCTGGGAGGAAGCCTTTTTGCCAACTCTTGATCAACTGAGGGAATTACATATTCATTTTTATCGACACCTCTTAGTTTGGCAATAATTTCTTTGTCGTTTTCTTCCTCTTCTACCTGCTCTTCAACGTACCACTGCAGGAAAGAAGCTGTAGCCTCATCTTTTTCAGCATTTGCAAGCTCTACCAGTTCATGAATTGAGCGAGTGATGAACTGTTCATGCTTCAGGGTCTGCTGGAACATTCCCATAGCTGTCCCGAATTCAATAGGCGGCTCTTTGATCTCTTTCAACTTCACCTTCCCACCCTGGTCGTTTATGTAATCAAAGAGCTTCATTGCATGAATATTCTCTTCTTCAACCTGAACTCTAAACCAATGAGCAAAGCCCGGAAGCCCTACTGATGAGCTATATGCTGACATAGCAAGGTACAGATAAGACGAATACATTTCTTTATTGATCTGCCCGTTAAGTGCTTCTTCCATCTTTTCACTCAGCATTGATTTTCCCTCCAGATCTTTAATTTACACTCTAACAATTCTATTCTGCAATTCTTTTTTTGAAGCCATTGTTCACTCACAACTGGCCTTTTTGGTCAAGCTTTTTTCCAAAAAGGTTGCCTGATACAGTTTTTTTGATTTTGAATTCCGCTTTTCACTCTTTCTCTCCGGATACGACATCGCTCGGAACTTTTGCATTTCTTTGACTGCGACTGAAGTATCTGGGAAATTTAAAAATCTCGCGTACGACAAGTACCGGGATTTTTGAATGCCTTAAGACTTTTCCGGATATGCTTCCAAGCAAGAAACTTTGAACTCCGCTTTTTCCGATAGAGCCTACGACAATCATGTCAACTTTCTGCTTCTCTACAAAATCCAAAATTTCTTTAGCCGGATTTCCTTTAAGCACTATGGATTCAGCTTCTATTCCGGCAGCTTTTGCATTTTCCTCAACATCAGATGTTGCTTTACGACCAATTTTCTCAAAATGCTCGTACATATTTTTTGTCCACACTTCATCCATCAGAATTGAGTTAAAAGAAGATATCTCGATGACATATACGGCATAGACCTTTGCCCCAATCCACCCCGCAATTTCTATCCCGTAATCCGCTGCATTTTCAGCGGCTATCGAGCCGTCGATAGCGATCAGAATTTGTTTGTGTGTTTTTTCCTCTTTTCGTTCCCTGACAACCAGTACCGGGACTTTTGCATGCCTTACAACTTTTTCGGATACGCTTCCAAGCATGACACGCTTAATCCCGCTTTTTCCCAGCGACCCAACGACAATCATGTCAACTTCCTGCCCTTCTGCAAAATCCAAAATTTCTTCAGCCGGATTTCCTTTAAGCACTATGGATTCAGCTTTTAGTCCGGCAGCTTTTGCTTTTTCCTCAACATAAGAGGCCGCTTCGTGCCCTATTTCCTCAAATTGTTCGATTTTTTTTGACCATTTCTCGTCCTTTGGAACTGAACCATAAGAAGTTGTATCGATGACATATACAGAATAGACCTTTGCCCTACTAAATCTCAAAGTTTCGATTCCGAAATCTGCGGCTTCGTTTGCGGTCTCTGAACCGTCGGTAGCGATCAGAATTTTTCTTTGCGGTTTAAATTTAAGTTCGCTACTCTCCTCCATACTTACCCCCCTCATATTCTGGATTTATTATTGAGCCAATACCAAAACCCATCTTATTGTTAACCAGTTTAGATTTTTTTGTAACCGCTTTCTTGATCGGAAACTTAATTATTCAAAATATAAAACTTAAAAAAATTTTGAATTTTGGGATTGGCTCACTACAATATTCTGGGTTTCCATCCTTTCCACGGGCTCTTTGCACGTACAACAAGTACCGGAACCTTTGCATTCCTGACGACTTTTTCAGATACGCTTCCAAGAAGGAAGCGTTCGACATCGGTTTTCCCAAGAGAGCCCACGACAATCATATCTACGTCCTGTTTTTCTGCAAAATCCAAGATCTTTTCAGCCGGATGCCCTTCAAGAGTTACAAACTCCACTTCAACCCCTGCTGCTTTTGCGGCCTCTTCAACTGTGGCGGTTATCTCAAGTCCGAAGGTTTTAAATTGTTCTTCTATCAACCTTGTCCATTTTGGGTCCCCTCTTCCTGAAGGATAGCCACTTGTATCAACAACGTGCAGAGCATAGGCTTTTCCCTCGCTTAGCCTTGCAATCTCCATCCCGGCATTTATTGCCTGCGTACCATTCTCCGAACCGTCAGTAGCAATCAGGATCTTTTTGTAAAGATCTCTTTCCATACCCTCTTCCCCATTCAACTCATTTCAAGCTGATTCTTTAATTTAATGAACGGAGTCTAAAAAAGCATCTTGTTTCATTTAGTTACTCAGGGCTGGTTATTCTTGTATCAACTTTTTCTCACTTTTATGCCGTTCTCGAACAACCAGGACCGGAACTTTTGCGTGCCTTATAATTTTTTCAGATACGCTTCCAACTAAAACGCGCTCATATCCGCTTTTTCCAAGCGACCCTACTATGATCATATCGATATTATTATCTTCTGAGAAGCTCAAAATCTTTTCAGCCGGATGGCCTCTAAGTACTCTGGATTCAACTTCCACCCCGGCAGCTTTTCCAATCCTTTCTACATAAGAGGTTGCTTCATGTCCTGCTCTCTCGAATTCATCAAGCGTCTCTTTTGACCAGATTTGATCCAGCGGGATTGAGCGATAAGGTGTCGTATCAATAACATACAGGGCATATACTTTTGCCCCAGTACACCCAACCATTTCTATCCCGAAATCTGCGGCTTCGTTTGCGGTCTCTGAGCCGTCGGTAGCAATCAATATCTGTCTTCGCGGTCTGGATTCAATATCAATATTTTCGTCCATATTTACCCCTCGTATTCTCGATTTGTATTTTTGGATTTATCATCCCGTTTGTGGAGTTTCATCTTTCTTACAGGCTTGCAGTTTTTCCAGTAATTTCAGAGCCACAGGTCGCAATTCGAATCCTTCAAGCTTGCGCTCTATGCTCTGACCACCTCATATTACTCCCTATCTGAATATTGATGTGTTCATATTAATAATTTTCATCCAATTAATTTCCAAGGAAAAGAAAAAGTGTCGATGAAGGCAAAAAGTATATACTTTAGAATATAATTAATAGAGAGGAGGGCAGATCTTGAAAAAGTTGGTAACCAAGTCGGCTCGTATCTTATTTTTAAAAAGTTTATTATTAATGTTCGCTATTATTGTTTTCATCTTCGGAAGCGGCTGCATCAAGAATTTTGAAGAAGAAAGCTACTATAATGTTAGGGATATGGACATCTCAGCAGACCGTATAGGAGCGGCTTTTGTAGACCTGAATGTCACAACATATATCGAAAAATCTCAGGGAGATACCGCAAAAAATACCTCACTTATTCTTAAAGCCTATAGTCAGGAAAGCGGGCTGCTTGAAACACAGAAGGAGATAAAACTCGGAGTGCTAAAGAAAGGAGATACGAAATCAGTAAGCCAGATCCTCACCCTTCCGAAAACTAGAGGATACGATCTCCGTAGTGTCCTTTTTGAGGAAAATGTGCAGAAAGGCGATGGAGAAATCAAAGTTTACAATCTGGATGTTCTGCCTGCCGAGGTGCAGGAAACAGGGCTTGAAATTCCCGAAATGGACTTCAGAGTGAAAGAAGTGAAAGACGGGAAAGTCCTTGTTGAAAATGACATCTATCTGACGAATGAAGGCAGGGAAACTAGCAAGGATTTTCGTCTTCTTGTTAAAGTCCGCGAAATGGATACCGGACTCCTTGCGGATAAAGTCTGGACGCACACGGGAGAAATCAGACCCGAGGCTACAGTTATCCAGAGCGTCAACCTGACAATGCCTGATCAGTACAATTACATTGTCGAAGTCCTGATCTGGAACAATGATACAATAGTCGAGCGTGGAGAAGGCTATATTCAGCTCAACCCCATAATTGAGGTTAAAGATAAAAATACCACTCAAACTCGGGAGATCCAGACAAGCGAATTCGAAAATGTGGTGGAAACTGGAATGGTTCCTGAAGAGGAATCTACAGCTGAAAAATCAAGCACACCAGGATTCAGCCTATCTTTATCTGCAATCCTGCTCTGTTCGGCAGCAATTCTAAGGAGGCGGTTTGCGTGAGTGAAACATTAGACATGAGACCAGAGACAGAAGCAGAAAAAGTGTCTGATCTGGGGGAAAATTTCAAAAAAGGGGTTTTCCTCATTTCCATGCTGCTTTTGCTTGTGGCCACCTTCCAGCTCTATTTTTCCATAGAGAGTATAATAGATACCTGGTTCGAATACCAGTACGCCATGATTTTCAAGGCTGCGTACTATCTTTTTGTCCTGCTCGTAAGCCTGTACATCATCAGACTTTATATTGTAAAGCGCTGAAAAAGTCTGAAATTATAAACTGCTGATCGGAAAGGGCTGAAGTTTCAGGTCTCTCCAATCAGCTTTTTTACGGTTTCAAGTACAAGGATTGCATCTTCCCTTTTTACGTCAACTTCATTGCCTGTGCAAAAATCCAGAATGAATTTTTTCTTTTCTTCCGGAATCAGTCCTCTTTTCGCCCCTTCTTTTACAAGCCCGAAATAGCTCCGGTCAGGGTAATAGGTGTCAATTGCAAGCTTCAGGAGACCGTTATGCTCTTTTTCGCTCACAAATCCTGAGATGAATGCGGCTTTCAGGGTTTCCCTTATATTGACAAGAGGCACAGAAATGGGCTCGAAAGTATCAGGATTTGTGCTAACTGCAACCTCATCATCGGATTCAATTACACCGTCCCTGTACCATTCGTAAATCTTTCCTACTCCTATCATTCCGTGGGTATCCAGTTCCGAAGCCCGGAGAGCTCCCATGCTGGCGCCTCCTACTACCTTTACGCCTGCATCAAGCGCAGACAAAATCTCCCTGTGCCCTACAGCAGCCCTGTCAAAAAAAATTCCGTCTATTATCCCTATGACCTTATACCCTTTCTGGATGAATTTTTCAAGTTGGAACCTGCGTACAGGAGGCTGGTAATTTGCCCTGAGGATTGTTCTTGCCTCCTCATGGCTGATGCTGTTGCCTGTAAAGATTACAGCCCTTGCTTTCATCGTCTCTTCCACGGCTTTTCATTTTTATTTCGGGAAAATTCTTTCTTCCTTTGGGAACTGATCCTCTTTCCTTTCCTGTCCCGGTCAATAGTGAAAAGTTCAAATCCAGGGATGATTACTCTGACAACAGGCACTTTAACATCTTCTCTTGAGAGGTCTACTACCAGCACTCTTTCGGTAAGGCCCTTAAGTTTTTCGAGTATTACATCGATATTCTCTGCAGGACTTTTCCTGGACAGGTCCTGCACTTCAGAAAGAGAAATTTTTTCTCCTTCTTCAAACCAGAACCAGTTTAAACGTTTCATGCGGTCGTATCCGACACTTCGGATAAAGCCTTCCCTATCCGTATCTTCCCTTGCTCCCTGGATCTGGACTACTCGCGACTGGGCAGCTTCGGTTATGGCCCGCGAAACTGCAATTTCGGGTTTCAGGTGAGAGCCTGCTCCCATGACAAGAAGAGCCGGGTCTTTGAGTTTTACGTCATCAGTTGCCGCAATTACTGTCGGAATGCCGGTATCGGTCGGGACCAGCCAGACTTTGAGTTCTATTCCTGCATCTTTAAACTTGCTGGCAAGTTCGTAAAGGTACCCATCCTCTTCAGTCAGCACGATTTCCTTTCCGAGATTGCGGGAGAATTGCGCTATGCTGATTGCATCCCTTTCTATAACCTCAAGCAGCCCGTGGAGAATAGCTTCCTCAATCACGTTTCCGGAGGCCAGCCCATTGGTATTGCTCAGGAAAAGTTTCTGACACCGTCCAGGCGAGTCGTACGGATGGTAAACCGAGTTGGAACTTACGAACACTTCTTCTTTGTTCATCAAATCGTATGCTCCAACCCATTCAAGCAAAGATTGGGGAAGATAAGGCTGGGGCAGAAGCAGAGCCGCTGGATCAAGTACTGTGCAGCTTTCTGTGGCGCTTGTATAGGATTCCACAAGAGCCGGGGCGGAAATCCCACCTTTAATGTTTGCGTTCAGGCCAGGCCTTTCTGCCAGGCAGCGCTCAAAGCTTTCCATTATCGCCGAGATCCGGGCTCTCTGCTCAGTCGAACCCTTGCCTGAGTAAATACTGATCGCTCCCTTTGCGGCACTGGGACGGATTGCCGAGAAAATAGGGATTCCGAGTCTGTCCAGGTTTGTAATATCTGCAATTCGGGTAACACCTATCGTTTTTATCTCATCTTTCGTGTTTTCCAGGGTTGTGGCTTCGTCATATACTCGCTGTGTACCTTCGAGATATGAGATCGATCTGTCAAGTTTTATTTCAGGCATAATTAGAAACCTTCCATCTCCTATTATATATTTTGTGATTTTTCGGGTATCGAATCTTTTCAGGGGGTTTTACATAATTTCTCTGCAGACTTTTTGGGAAATATAAATATGATACAAACTCAATACAAACATATTATGAACATCTGCGAACGTCATACAAACGGAGTACAAACAGAATAATGCTATATATTGAAGGATCTATAAGTATGTAAGAGGGCTTATAAGGGGGTTTTGTCCGATGAATTTCAAAAAACTGTTTCTGGAAGAAAATGTAGGAGGCTTTGATCTCCTGTTCCGAACCATATGTGGGGTACTTGCAATTCTCGCGCTGGCAACAGGTCTTGTAAAAAGATCTCCTTTGAAATGGATAGTTGCGCTGATCGCTTTTATGGGACTCGTTAGCTCGATCCTGAGACACTGCACTCCCTATTCCATTCTTGGGATCAATACCGCAGAGAAAAAGAAAGCTTCTGTGCAGGAAGCTTATTTTAATGAACAATACATCAGGAGATATTAATTCTCCAATTTCTTTTTCAACAGATACTCGATTTCAAAATTAAATTTTTAAGCTCAGGCTGATTTTTTCAGGCTTTTATCCGATATCTGCCTGTTATCGCGTTTTGACTTTTCTTGGACTTTGTCTTTTATCCGGCGTCATTCTTTTTCTTTGAGAACTTGCCAGTATCCGCAACAGCCCTTGATTTTGTAAATTCAAAGATGATTAATAAAAGGGTATAGAACAAGCTTATTTTAGATATTATGTCATAATTAATTTCAGCCATGTCAATTATATATAAGTTTGAGATTATATTACACAATAGTGAACTTAAATATGAAGATGAAAGAAAAATGAACAATACAAAAGGCTGTGAAGTTAGATGTACAGAATGTAGAAAGTGGTTCAACTCACAAATTATTCAATTTGAAGATGAAGAATCATTTCTGCACTCCGTAATGTACAAAAACACAGAAATATGCCCCTATTGTAACACAGTGGTTACCCACGACAAAGAAATCATGAGATACGTCGAAAAAGATAGTAATGGTAAAGTCATTAAAGAAACGAGATACGTATATGATTTTTAATATGATTTTTAAATTCCGAAGAAATTCTACTGAAATAAAAATTCTCGTCAATTTATAAAGAATTTATGTTAATTTATACTGAATTACCGGATAAATTTTACTTAATTATTTCAATCTCTTGCAGCTGATTTAACTGTTCTGATTTTCAGAAGAGGTCATTAAGTGCATCTTTCCTCATTTCCAAACAAGCTAATAGACAATTTTTCAAGCTTTTTCAGCTTTTAACCAGATATGTAAACTCAAAGAGCTTTTGGACAATATAAAACAAATTCTAAAAAGTTTTTTAAATAATAGAAAAGTTCATTGTTTTGACGAGAATAGAGAAATCACCCCCCTCCATGTTCTCTTTTCTTTTTCTATTTAGCATGAAAGTGCTTTCAAGTACTTTCATATTTTGTGCATGTTATTCAAAGAATATTATTCATTTTTTCCAGTTTCGTCTATCTACCTGCTCTCTTTGTGTGGAGAACTTTTAAGCTCTGAGGTTATCCCGAAATCAGCATATAAGCCCCAACCACGCAAAGGAGAACAGCCACATACTTTTGAAAAATTTCGTTCTTTATGTTCTTAATAAATCGATTTGCTGCATAAGTTCCAAAAATCATGGCAAGCCCCATAAGGAGTCCAAGATTAATAGTATTTGGAGAGAGATTAACAAGTTTGCCATAAACGAGGATTTTAACTATGTGCATCACGGTTGCGGTTGCAGCTTCACTTGCTATATAAGCTATCGGGGACAAGCCAAAAGAAAGAAATACTGCAGCCCCAATTGGTCCGGCGCTTCCTGTAAGTCCGGACAGAAAGCCGGTTACTGCCCCGCCGAAAACAAGCGTTTTATCATTTGGCTTGAATTTTAATATCCTGAAATACCTTAGAACAACAAATAAGAGTAAAATAGCACCAATTCCCCTTGTTACCGCGCTTTTTGAGAGAATTGAAAACCCGAAAGCTCCAAGTGCGGATAGGGGAATCGCTGTTGTCGAAAATAGGACAACCTTTTTCCATTCAATCTGGTTTAGCCCGAATGCCATCCTAGACAGGTTGCCAATTAACTGTGCAATTGTAAGTACCGGAACCGCAAGCTCTGCGCCTGCGTATAGGGTTAACACAGGCAGAAGCAAAAGTGAGCCACCAAAGCCGGCAGCACCCGAAATTACTGCGGCAGTAAAGCTTGATAATATTAAAACTGCATACATTTCCATTAACAATGTTTCTTTCACAAATTCGCGTTGTTTCTTTTTATATACTAATCCGTAAATAATAGCCTTCGATTTTACATTTATTCTTAATCTGGGGAACAGGCAAGATATAAACTGATAAAAGTAGAAATGTTGCATGAATACTCATAAGCTGAGAGGATATGCTGATATCTTGACTTTTTTGCATTCCATTGTCACATTTGCGTAATTTATTTATCTAATGGCAGGAAAAAGGTATCCTATAGGTGATGAAGTCCGCCTGGACTCTTCAGTCTAAACCGCTTACGCTGATGACTTCTACATCAATTATTGAGGTTTTAATTTGTATACTATTTTATTGGTAGGTATAGGCGGCTTTATAGGTGCTATTCTAAGGTATACGTTAGGTGGATGGATACAGGACGGTTTTGTCAATTTCCCGGTAGGTACGCTAACCATAAACACTATTGGCAGTTTCTTTTTGGGCTTAGTAATGTACCTTTCTGAATACCAGGGTTTATTTAGTGAAGAAACCAGGATATTTCTGACAATTGGCGTAATAGGAGCTTTTACGACACTATCAACATTTGGCTATGAATCCTTCAGATTACTTGACGATTCAAAATTAACACTATTGGCGATAAACTTAGTATCGACAGTATTATTGTCCATGCTGGCTGTATATTCAGGTAAGATTGTAGCTCTGAGCTTTAGCACTTATCTATTGAGGGGAATGAAATGAAAACGGATCAAGTTAAAGCTATTGAGGAGGGTCAAATGAAAAGAGAATCTACAGCCATATTATTGAGAATATTTATAGGAGAATCTGATCAGTACAAAGGCAAGCCATTATATATGCATATTATTGAAATGCTAAAGGCAGAAGGTATAGCCGGAGCAACCGTTTTCAGGGGCATAACAGGTTTTGGAAAACATAGCTTTATTCATACAACCTCCATACTGCGCTTATCAACTGATTTGCCAATACTTATTGAAGTTGCTGATCTCGAAGAGAATATTGATAGGATCAGACCAAAGTTGGATGAGGTAATTAATCAGGGATTGATTACAGAAGAAAAAGTTAAAATCGTATTTTATGACAGTGATAAAGATAAATAAAGCATCCATTGTCAGTTAACTTTTGTTCCTATTACCAGAATTTCTATGATAGCTTTTTATATTCCGGATTTTCAGGCAATAGATTAACGTTAGCTTGCTATTTTCCTGGCTCGTCGCTTGAATACTGGACAGTTTGCTACGCATGTTATGTTTAGCTTTTCTACCTGCTCATCAGTTGTATGCAGATAATATAAAAATGGAGACCGGTATCAGAGAGTTTCTAGAAGAAGTAAGTCATATATGGATATTGGTTTCTGCATATCATGTATTTCGTTTTTGAATTTTGATACACCTTAATCCATTCTTTTACCTGTAGAAGGCAATTCGATAAGTTTATTATATCTGGGTACATAGATTAAAGTATGTCTTCATTGCCAATTGAAGATTTTGGGTCTATCAGTCATATTCCTCTGGACATAGCCTTTAGGGATACTATCTTTATCGGGGTCTTTAGCGTTATTGTGTTCTTTATTTTGGTCCTCACTGTACGTAGTAATATTCGGAGAGCACAGAGCAGTTAAAGATCTTATCACATGCATATGTTTTCGTTTATTTCCCTATTACAATGGCTTAAAGTAGCTTAGTTTTGGCTTCCTTCCCCTGCGCTTGTGGAGGAATATCTTTTGAATATTTGTTCAAGATTCCGATTTTTATCCTTTGAATGTCAATCCTTTGAATCAGCTGGTCATATGCGCCTGATTTGAGTTTTTCTGTAAAAAGCGAGCCGATAGACCTGAATATGCCCGCAAAAACATCCGACTTTTTGAGATAATCTGTCTTTGAGAATTAACCTTAATAAATTTTGATATCACTCTATTGCCTTAGAAAAGAATTTATTATTTTTTTCTCGACTCAGGACATTTGGTTCTTTTATTTTCAAATATATTAGTAATTATAATACAAATGGAATTAAAATCCGGGGAATTGGGGAAATATGAAGGCTGAAGAAAGGGGAGGAGACACCGGTATTTCAAAAACTCAGGTAAATAGGCCATCCCCTCATGATAAAAAATACAACTTCGGAAGGGAAATATCAGGAAATTCCCGCGGATCTCATGAAGAAAACGGAATCGTTCTCAAAAATCAGAAGATTGAAGAAATCGAAGCGCAGGGAAAGACCGTCGTGTTCCTGCTTGAGGGAGACAGGGTACTTGGAGCCGTTGCACTTGCTGATATTGTCAGGAAGGAATCCAGGGAAGCTATCTCAAAACTTAAAAGCATGGGAGTTAAATGCCTCATGCTTACTGGAGACAACCGCTGTGTTGCAGCCTGGGTATCCAGGGAACTGGATCTTGATGACTATTTCGCAGAAGTCCTTCCTCATGAGAAAGCCGAGAAGGTCAAAGAAGTTCAGTCTCAGTGCATCACAGGTATGGTTGGAGACGGGGTGAACGATGCGCCTGCTCTGGCTCAGGCTGATGTCGGGATAGCTATCGGAGCGGGTACGGATGTTGCAATCGAAACCGCTGATATAGTCCTGGTAAAAAACGACCCCAGAGATGTGGTTGGCATCATCGGACTTTCCAAGAAGACTTACTCCAAGATGTATCAGAATCTCCTTTGGGCAACAGGGTATAACGTTTTTGCCATTCCTCTTGCAGCAGGGGTACTCTATGGATACGGAATCTTACTGAGCCCTGCTATGGGTGCCGTTTTTATGAGCCTGAGTACTGTGATCGTAGCAATAAATGCTAAAACTTTAAAGATGGGGTGATTTAATGTTGGGAATATTTCGCAGTATAAAAAAGATAATTGCTTTAGCCGCACTGGCCTCTGCAGCAATCGGATTTATTTCAAGGCTTATGGGGAAGAAAAGAAAAAGATAAATTTAAAGTTGCAAATCGAAAAACTCACTGAAAAGCTGCCGGAAAGGATTCACTCCAGGAGTGGGTCGCTAGAAGCAAGTCGCTTTTACTTCCCAGCTTCTTTATAACACTTTGGTAAACTGTGGTTCAAACTTTTTATCTTTTTTATTCAATTACTGGTTTCATTCTCTACAGTTGCAGGACTGATTTCGATCTTGCTTTCATGTAAATTGACTCCGCTTTTATCTTTTATCTTGACTTCCAGTTCATATATAGAATCTTTCTTTCTTGGAAATTCGAACACAATCGGATTTTCAGCCGAAACGTTCCCGTAAAATTCTTTATCAATGTTTTCGAGGACATTTCCATTTTCCCTGAACTCATAGCTCATGTAGCAGTCAAATCTGGAATCTGGATTTTTTGGGCTGTAAGTAAACAGGAATCGGTCTTCATATCTATTGGATTCGCTCACGAACGCATCTACAGAACTTCTCCCCATAATGCTGTCTTCCGGTTTCGTTTTTTTCCGCAGGATTATCAGCCAGCTCTACAATTAGTGCGGCACTCACAACCATAAGAGTAACCATTAGTAATTTGGATAGGTTATTCATACTTGTTCAGACATCAGATCTCCATTTTTATTTACCGGTTTTTTTCTGTCCGATTTTTGTTCAATGTAAACCTTTTTAGCCTGCTTATCCCGTTTAGTTTATTTTTTAATTTATTCTTTTAGTTTATTCATTTAGTTTAAAATGTGCAATTTTGTTTAGAATCTGTGCTTTTAATCTATATCTGAAGTTCTTCGCTCAAGGACAAAATTCTTTGAACCGGGTTTCCAGTTCAGGATCTCAGCTTCTTTTCAAAATGCCTGAGCCGAAAGTTAAGCAAAAAGACGGTGTAGATTACCAGACCTGCAATCAAGAAAGAGATTCCGGCAAGCGTTTCATATAAAAGGCCGCCAAGGATCAGTCCGGTGATGCTGGCAAGGCCTCCGAAACTGCTGGCAACCCCCTGTATCGTACCCTGGTACTTTCGTCCTGCAACTTTTGATAAAAGGGAGAGAAAGGAAGGCCACATAAGTCCGTCTCCAAGTGCGAAAAACCCCGTTGCAAGATAGGTAAGGAAAAGATTTCCAGAAATGAGAAGCAGGAAATTAGTACCAAGCATCAGGCTTCCGAAGATTATAAGGGCTGCATCCGAATATTTTCTTGAAACCCTGGGAAGCACAGTACTCTGTACGATTATCAGAAGCCCGCCCAGTACCGTAAAGTAAACGCCCATTTTCGCAATGCTCCAGCTGAGCGCTGAAATTGCATGCAGGGGAAAAGCTGTATAAAATACATTGTAACCAAGGTCGATTAGAAAGTACAGGCCCAGCATATAGGAGATATGTGGAAGTCTCAGGATCTCCCTGAAGTCAGGTTTTTTCATCCCCATCGTGATTTTGCATTCCCTGATCTCATAACCGAAGATTTTCCGTACATTCTCAGTCTCTTCAGACCCCCCAAGAACGCACTCTTTACTTTCGGGAACATAAAACATAATCAGTAGTGTTCCGATAAGTGAGATTACTATTGCTCCCAGCACAGTGGCTACATCCCCGTACGCTGTTACGCTCAATATTCCGGCAAGGGCGGGGCCAACTATAAATCCCAGATTCTCGGAAATCGACATCTTCCCGAAGTTCTGGCTCCTATCCCCTTCTGTGGTAATATCGGCCAGATAGGCATTGGCTACCGATACATTTCCCCCGGTCAGCCCGTCGAGAGCTCTGGCAAAAAACAGCACTACAAGAGGCAGGGTAACGGTAAAAGCTCCAAGGATTCTGGAATCGATTTTAAAGAGGCTTACTACCGGAAGAAAAAGAGCTACAAGGAAGATAATCCATGAGAGTAGAGTCCCTAGCTGGCTTAAAAACAGGATCTTTTTACGGCCGTAAGTGTCAGACCACCTGCCCAGAATAGGGGCTCCTATTAGCTGGAAAGCCGGATACATCGAACTTGCCAGTCCGTAAATAAAAGCGTTTCCTCCCAGTCGGTTAACCAGAAACACCAGAAACGGGAGTACAATACTGAACCCGAGAGTACCTATGAAATTGACAGCAAGGATTGGAAGGAGGGAAATGTTTTCTCCGGTATGAGGGCCTGGATTGTTTTTCTGGATTTTGCTTTCCTTTTCCATGTTTCCTCAGGGTTTATTCAGAAACCTTTTCCTCCAGGTCTTCAGGTTCCCTTCTCCTTTTTCCATAAGCGAGTAGATTCAGCTTTCAGACAACGGTTACTTCTTAAGAACAGTTTGCTCTTTGATTCTCAGAATATCAGCCCAGGCTCGTTTCCCACATCTCGGACACCTGAGGTACTTTTTATTCACACCATTGGGGCTGAGGAAATCTTCAAGCTTTGAAACTTCGAACACTCCGCCGCATTCGGGACAAAGATAGGAAAAGTTTTTTGCGTGCCATACCACAATCAGGGCAAGGCCCCCAGCTATTATCATGAGCCAGAGATACCAGTGGCCCGGAAGCAGGGAAAACGATGATATCACAATTACTGCTATGAATGCAAAAAGTGCTTGAGCCGTTCCGTACCAATCGCTTTGCGTGACTTTCCAATACCTATTTTTGTTCATACCCCACCCCCCCGGTTCTGCTCCTTTATCGAACATTCTATACTAGAAATAGGATTTGCGGTTATTTAATGGTATTTTTGCTCTTTCTCTTCGGGTTAAGGCATGAAAAACCCTGTAAAGCCGTAAAATGCCTTAAAAAATTTGTTATGAGAAGGCAAAAGTTAGAAAAATCGGGAAGTTGCCTGCGGCCTGATGTATGTGAGTTCGAGTTGAGATTAAACCTGGTAGCCAGCTTATTGAATTGCCTGTGCCAGCGGAAAAGTAAAGAGATTCCGAATGGAGACAATCGTTTCGTATCAATTATTTCGTCTTTACTATCAGTCCTTCAATCGTATCTTCGGAGTACCAGACCAGAACCTCCAGGCGTTCAGAACATCTGCAAAAGGCATCCTGCACAGAGACTTGAGTACCAAGATCCGGGTTGTCCAGATGCCTCCACTCATCATTAACAAAGAGCCATAAACTTCTTGCGCTGCCTGGAGGGTAGGACATCAGTTCAAGCCAGTACCTGGTTGCTATTCCAGTTTTCGCAGCTGCTCCACGTGATTCGACTTCCTTCTGGCCTTCCGGGGCACTTGGCAATTCTTTAGGCGAAGTCACAGATTCTGTTGGGCTGTCTGTCATTATTTACCCCTTCTAGTTTAGTTGCTAACACAATGTATTCATGCCTGATTTTACTAAATTAATATACTATGTGGTTATATATTTACTAAAGAAAATGTGTTTAGAAACTAAAGTGCGGTAAGGTATATTCCCCCTCGAGTTATTAAGGCCTTGTCGTCTATTGCCTCTTATTTTGAGGTAAAAAATAAAAGTTTTAACCTGAAATTCTCAGGTTAGGAGCCTGAGCTAAGGTTTCAAGTTCTGCAAACTTCGCTTTTCCTGAGCCAGTCAATGTCAGACTGGTAAAGGAGCCTGAGGTCTTTAAGCCCCAGTTTCAGCATGGCAAGCCGACTAACTCCCAGCCCCCAGGCAAGGACAGGCTCTTTAATCCCCAAGGGTTCACTAACTTCTTTTCTGAAAACGCCTGCGCCTCCAAGTTCAACCCAGCCGAGGCCGTCTACATAAACCTCGGGTTCCACGCTCGGTTCGGTGTATGGGAAATATCCTGGGCGGAAGCGAACCTCTTCGAACCCCATCCTGTGGTAGAATTCCGCCAGTAATCCGAGCAGGTCTGCAAAAGACATATCCTTATCCATTACAACGCCTTCTAGCTGCTCGAATTCCGGGGTATGGGTAGGGTCAATTGTTTCCCTGCGGTAAGCCCTGTCAATGCAGAAAGCCTTTACAGGCGGTTTGGGGTGGTCAGCCAGATACTTGACAGTGACTGAGGTTGTATGAGTTCTCAGCACATTACGTCTTGCAAGTTCTCGGTCCCAAACTCCTCCCCAGCCACAGGAATCAATATCCCCTCCGCACTCATGCATTGCAGCTACTTTTTCTGGATATTCATCCGGAAGCTGGCAGGTGCTATCCAGGTGAAAAGTATCCTGCATATCCCTTGCAGGGTGATCCTGAGGCTGGAAAAGAGCATCGAAGTTCCAGAAAGAACTCTGGATGATCCCACCTTTAATCTCGGTAAAGCCCATTTCCAGGAAGATCTGACGCATCTGCTCTATAAGGCGCCTGTAAGGATGGATCTTGGCCCCGTAAAGAGATTTGGGAGTAATATCGAGACGATAAGGCCTGAACTTTTTCTCCTTCCATGCTTCGCTCTTCAGTAAATCGGGCGAGAGCTGAGCAATTTCCTCTTCAAGGACAAGCCCCTGGACTACAAGCGCATTTCCTGCATCAGTTATGGAAACAGTCCTGAACTTTTCTTCATGTTTTATGATAAGTTTGCGCTTGAGCAGGTCTTTTATTGTCCCCTCATCGGATCCGAGCTCTTCAAGGGTCTTTGCTTTGCCTGCGAAAGCTGTAAGGGTTTCTTCGTCTTTTCCTGCATACACTTTTCCTGAAGGCACCATTACCCCGTTTTCAACCTTTGCCCATCCTTTTTTTACGAGCCAGCCGGTTGCAATCCCTACCATTTGCGGAGAGAAACGGCTCCTTAGTTCTTCAAGCGAGATAGGAACTTTGAGGGAGTCAACAATCTGGCGCTCCGGAAGCCCGTTTTTCGTGTATTCTTCCCCTTCCTTTGTAAGGGAATAACGCTCGAGAACCTTTTCGGAAACTGAAACCAGCCCTTTTTCCTCAAGCATGAAGGCTGCCTGCATTGCCGCGTCTACCTGCAGCCCGGATTCCTCTTCCAGTCTTTCGGGGGCTGCAGATCCCATTTCCTCAAGGGCAAGCAAGACCTTTTTCTCGTTGATTGTGAGATTGTCCTGAATACTCATACATGATCACATCCTGGCATTCCTGAAAATATTAAGAGTTTGATAAATTTATAACTGATGGATTTCTTATAAAATTTAGTTTGTAAAATTACTCTTTGTAAATTATTTTATATTCATTGAGGTGTTCCCTTGCAAGTTCCCGCTTCTCCTGATGGTCTTTGAGGAACTCGTACATCTTTTCGGCTGCAAGCTGCTTGCATGAGCCGCACATCCGGGTTCCTGAAACGCATTCCTGCCTGATTTCCAGTAATTCTTCATCGTCTCCAAGCAGGTGGAAAAGCATCAGTTCGAAGACTGAACATTCATCGGGTTTTCCGCCCAGTTTTTTCTGTTCTTCCAGGGTCACACAGCCCCCGGTCTTTGCTCTCTTTACCTTTTTTGCGCCTTCCTTCGGGTCGTCAGTGAGAGCGATATAACTGTCAGGGACACTGCTCGACATTTTTCCTCCCTGCAGCCCGCTCATAAAGCGGTGATAGGTAGATGCAGGAGGAATGAAAGCGTAGCCTCCGAATTCAGCTGTCACTTCCGCCACAATTTCCTCTAATATTTTCCTAGTAAGTTTCCAGATCTTTCTGAGAACAAAATATTCTTCATACTCTGAGAATTCAGGTGGTTTAATTTCATTGGCAAATTTGGAGCCCCCTTCAATCTCGGTCGTAAAGTATTTCTTTTTCTCAGGCTGGTTTATTTGCAAACAAAGTCTTCCCAGGAATGGATAATCCGGAGTCTCGATTACGTCCAGGTGCTCTTCATAGAGTTTCACCTTACCCGGAATGCGTTTTTTAAGCTCCTGTAAAGCTTCTTTCGGAGCTCCTTTGCCGCGAACGCTCAGGTATTTCCCGCCATTTGCATTTTCTCTCTCCTCTACCCTGAACATACTCATCTTGCCTGCAAGCCCCCTTGTAAGGCGGAGGTGAGGGTCCTGGTCTGGACCAACAGGAACTACAACCGGCTTTGGACCCCCGAATTCTTCGAGCTGGGGCTGGAGAATATCTGCAGCCTGAGTTGCCACACTGATCATATGGGAGAGGTTTGTCTCTCCTGAAAAACCATAGATTGCACTCAGTTCCGAGAAATTGACCTTGACCCCGAGTTCAAAAGCAAGGTCTTTGACGCTTTCACAGCCTGACTGGAAGTAAATAAGACCATCGGGCTTGAAACCGAGAGCGATAAGGCTTAATATGTATTCTTCTACCCCAATTTCCCTGCATTTCTGCCAGGAAAAGCCGCGTACCGAGAAAGCCTCCCTGTCCGCAATCCCGACAAAAGCCGACGCACCCATTTGCTGGTGCCAGATTATCTGGTCCATAACCATCTTGTGTCCGAGGTGAACCTTCCCTGAAGGCATAAAACCGTCCATAACCGAAAAAGGAGCACCTGTGCGCATAGCCTCTGCAATCTGTTCATAATCACGATGTCCGAAGATAACTCTTCTCCGCATGTACATGTGCGGGGAAGGGATTTCAGGAAGTAAATTCTCAAAAGGAGAAATCCCGAATTCTTCGAATAACTTGGAATAGTCAGTAATGTCGCTTGAACTCCACGGGTCAAGTTTAGTATTCATAAAGTCCCTCATGAGCTGCCGATATTCTGGGTAAATGCCTCAGGCAGACAGCTTTCTCTTGCTGGACATAATTAAAGATATAAACGCAGTTCCAGCTAATTGCTCTTTAAAAATACCTGCTCATATGTAAATGTTTATCTTCGGGCAGGCAGTTGCAGGATAATGTTGGCTTTCCGGCCGTATGCTGCTTTTAATCTCCTAGCTTGTCGTGACCCGCTTGAAAAACATGCTAAGTGGAGTATGAGGGTAGATATAGGGTAGATATTCCAGAGGGAAAACGCTATAAAAGAATCTCTGAACAGTTACCCGTTTTATTTTTTGCAAATCTTCTCAAAAGGATAGGGTAACTTTGCTCCTACCGGAATACTGTCAACGAAATCCAGAAATTCAGGATCGTGCATCGGACTCAAGCTTTTCTGCTTCTGGAAATAAGGATAGCTCCTGATTTTCTGCCAGGCTTCTTTTAGAGATTCTTCTTTTATGTTCCCAAAACTAAAGGGTGGATAAGGACCAGCTTTTACATAGCCTTCTGCCGTTATATGCATCCAGCGTCTGCCTTCCATTGCGCCCAGCATCTGACCTTCAAAATAAGTGTTTGCAAACATTCGAGGGCCTTCTGGACTTGCATTTATCCTGTGGTACATCTCAAGGATACTTTTCCTGTCCTCATCAGTGATTACAGGTTCATTCCTGTTTCTAGGCATAGCTTCCCATACTGAAAATTCAGGTACCCCAAGTTCCGATGCAAGGGCATAAAGGGCAGGAAGTTCCTGAATATTTGAAGAAGAAGCATGTGTTGTCATTACAACCATTAGTCCGGCTTCAAGTGCCAGTTTTATGGCAGAAATAGCTCGTTCATACGCTCCTTCAGACTTTCGGACAGCGTTATGTTTTTCAGGATCAGTTGAATAAATCCCCACCATCAGGGAATGAAGCCCGGCTTCTTTCAGGCGGGAGGCCGTTTCTCTTGAAAAATCCGTGCCCCATGTGGAACAGTTTACTATAGCACGCTTTTTGTCCACGTAATTGATTAGCTCAAAAACCTCTTCTCTCAGTAGAGGATCGTTTTCGGTAAATGTGATAATTAAAGTACCAAATTCAAGGGCCCTGTCAATAATTTTTTTTACAGTACTCGTATCCAGCTCGTCTGCAACCATCCCAGGTGGATACCTCGAACTGCTCTGGTGGGTAAGTTCAATGGATACGGTTTCAGGAATATATTTTCCAAGAACAATCTGTATTTCTGCAAGAATAAGACGTTTAAAAACCGGACTTGGTATTGGAGGGAGCCAGGCCGAAGCAATGACTCTATCTTCCAGTACGAGGGCCGGCTTTTCCTCCCTCAGGCGGGAGTTAATCATCTTCAGGATAGGGCTGCAGGCTGCTCTAAGGGTTCCGCTTGCTGTAAGCTCCAGGATCTCTCCTGCATGCCGAAGGTTTACTGACAGCCCTGGAATTGACAGAACGTCTATGTTTTTTTCCTTCGCTGGAATCTGTCTCAATGAAACTTCCGGTGTATCCTTTTTTTCAGAAGTCATTTTTTCCTCACAGCAAGCCTTTTAAAAAATTTGATCAAAAACAGAAAACGGTATAAGCCTTTGAGAAAAGGCTTGACCGCAAACCTTTTCAAAAAAGATTTAATCGAAAACGTGACAACGTTTGAGGACCTTATCCACAAACCCTATCCGGCGTGGTCAAGCGGCGCAAAGCTTACAGCTCAACGGTTGAATTTAAGCTGCTCGGGCACGAAAAATGAAGTAATCGGCCTGAGCCGCCTTAAAATATTTAAATAAAATCTTAAACCTCAGGCTGCTCTCTCTGAGAAAGCGAGGTTTCCACTGATTTTCTTTATTTTTACTTTGACCACGTCGCCTTTTCCGGCTCCGGGCACGAAAACCGTATACTTGTCTATCTTTGCTATCCCGTCACCCTTGGACCCGACTGCATCGATCCGGAGTTCGTAAGTTCCGCCTTCTTCGATGGCATCCCTGACAACCACATTGGTTACCTTTCTCTTCTTGACAGGCCTGTGAGCACCGCAAGCAGAACACCTCAGGATGAGTACCCGGTCCACCCTGACAAGTTGGGTATCCGGGCGTCCACATTCTGAACACATGACGTATTCGTCCACATAGGCCTGAATGTTATCAGAAATCTGAGCTCTCGTAAACCTTCCCTGGAAGACTGCACGTGTGCCTTCTATTTTCCCTGCAGTTCCCAGTTCCCTTGTGAGATATTTCATCAGGTGATCAGGGTCCCGGTTAAGGATATCTGCAATATTTCCGAAGTTCTCCAGAATTGTGGTCTTGCCTTCGGAAAATATTCTGGGCTCAGGGATTACGAATCGAGCATCCGTAGTCTCGGTGTCAGGCATTTTTGCCATTGCACGGTTCAAAAGCTCTTCGTAATCGTACATATTATACTCCTTTTGAGATTAACTTAACTGGGTTACTGTACCAGTTCCGCCCCTTGATCGATAACGACTCTGCAAGGGGTGGGCAGCTTCTGTCCTGCATGCCAGAGAGCTTTCTTTGCGGCCTCGAAGTTTTGCTTTTCAACAGCCACTGTGAAGATCTTTTGTAATGGGTATACCCTGGCTGCAGTGCCGACATTCTTCCCAAAAGCCCTGCGCATTCCACTGGATACACGGTCAGCACCTGCACCTGTTGCCTGCTTGTTTTCCCTGAGGACTTCGTGGGGATAGACACGGAGCTTCATGTAAAAGCCCATTTTCCCTGTATCTTCAGTCAGGTGCCTGTTTGCTGTAATACGGGCTGCTTCGAGAGCAACGTGCCTTATCTGGCATTTTTCTTCCACAAGCAGGGAGACTTTAATCGGGAAGGAGATGTTTGCTTTGTCTCCCATGTCATAGTGAATAACCTGGCTGCCTGGAACACCGCCCATGTATTTTCGTCTGGTAAATGAGCGCTGCCTCACGTTTCTGTACATACTTCCTGG